>Ga0310890_10000168_pt1 | contig 18483 bp, 13 predicted proteins | sample T20D3metaG_FD_203751 | JGI IMG/M metagenome (GOLD analysis project Ga0310890, IMG submission 203751) | Lab incubated soil microbial communities from West Virginia University Organic Research Farm, Morgantown, WV, United States - T20D3 | ecosystem: Environmental > Terrestrial > Soil >... | reverse complement strand
GAGTGTCCTGCGGAGACCCTGCTTGCAACCGCGGAGGCGCTGACAATCCAGGGCTTCGGCCGCGACCTGAGCTACTCGCGCAAGGTGTTTATCCCCCTGACCCGTCTGTGTCGCGACGTGTGTCGCTACTGCACCTTCGCCGAGGTGCCGAGCAGGCTGCCCAGGGCCTATCTCGACATCGACGAGGTGCTTGCCATCGCGCACGCCGGTGCGGCGGCCGGCTGCAAGGAGGCGCTCTTTACCCTGGGCGACCAACCCGAGCTGCGGTACGCGGCGGCGCGTCGCGCGCTTGCCGAGCTGGGCGCTGCGAGCACGCTCGAGTACCTCGAGCGCGCCGCGCGGGCGGTGATCGATGAAACGGGGCTGCTGCCGCATCTCAACCCCGGCGTCATGGACGAATCCGCGATCAGGCGCCTGCGGCCGGTGTCGGCATCGATGGGACTGATGCTCGAGAACGTGTCGGAGCGGCTCTGCGAGCCGGGCGGGCCGCACTGGGGGTCGCCCGACAAGCGACCGGCGGTACGCCTCGCGACGCTGCGCGCCGCCGGCGAGCTCGCGGTGCCCTTCACCACGGGACTTCTGGTCGGCATCGGCGAGACACGCCGCGAGATCGTCGAATCGCTGCTCGCGCTGCGGGCGATCCACGATCGGTACGGTCACATCCAGGAGCTGATCATCCAGAACTTCCGCGCCAAAGCCGATACGCCCATGGCGAAAGTGGCTGACGCGGGTCTCGAGCTCCACCGGTGGGCGATCGCGACGGCGAGGCTCATTTTCGGGCCCGCCATGTCGATCCAGGCGCCGCCGAACCTGCGGAGCGGCGAGCTGCCGCAGCTCGTCGCAGCAGGCGTGAACGACTGGGGCGGCGTGTCGCCGGTGACGCCGGACCACGTCAACCCGGAGGCATCCTGGCCGGACCTCGGCGACCTGGCGCTGGAGACCCGCGCCGCCGGCCGCGAGCTCGTCGAGCGACTCGCAATCGTTCCCGCCTACGCGCGCTCGCCCGAGCGCTGGGTCGATGCTGGTCTCCGGCCGCGCGTAGAGCGGCTCCGCGATACCCAGGGCCTTGCGCGCAGCGACGATTGGTACGCGGGATCGCTCGCGCCGCCCCCGGCCGCGGCGGCGCACTGGTTCCGGGGGACCGGGCCACTCCCGGACGCGATCGCCGACGCGCTCGCCGCCGCCCACGATGGCGTCGGGCTCGACGAAGCCGCGATCGCGGTGCTCTTCCGGGCTCGAGGCGATGAACTCGCCGCAGTGCTCACGGCGGCCGACGACCTGCGCCGCGAAGTCGTGGGCGACGGCGTGAGCTATGTCGTCAATCGCAACATCAACTACACGAACATCTGCACCTATCACTGCGGGTTCTGCGCCTTCTCGAAGGGTCGCAGCGCCCGGAGCCTGCGCGGACCCGGCTATCTGCTCCCGCTCGACGAGATCGGGGCGCGGACCCGGGAGGCCTGGGAGCGGGGGGCGACCGAGGTCTGCCTGCAGGGCGGCATCCATCCGTCGTTTACCGGTGAGACCTACCTCGACATCGTCGCTGCTGTGAAGCAGGCGGCGCCGCGCATCCACGTGCATGCGTTCTCACCGCTCGAAGTCAGCCACGGCGCGCGCACGCTCGGTCTGTCGCTCGAGGCCTTCCTGCGACGGCTGGCGGCGCAGGGCCTCTCGACGCTGCCCGGCACGGCAGCCGAGATCCTCGACGACGACGTGCGCGCGGTGCTGTGTCCCGACAAGCTCCGCACGGCCGAATGGCTCGAGGTCATGGAGACCGCGCACCGGGTGGGCTTGAGGAGCACTGCGACCATCATGTTCGGCCATGTGGACGGGTACGAGCACTGGGCGCGGCACCTGGTCCGTGTACGCGATCTGCAGCAGCGCACCGGCGGCTTCACCGAGTTCGTCCCCCTGCCCTTCGTGCATATGGAAGCGCCGCTCTGGCGTCAGGGTCGTGCACGCTCGGGCCCGGTCTTCCGCGAGGCGCTGCTCATGCATGCCATCGCCCGCATGGCGCTGCACCCCTGGATCAAGCATGTCCAGACGTCATGGGTAAAGATGGGCCCGGACGGTGCCGCGCTCGCGCTGCGTGCGGGCGTCGATGACCTGGGCGGCACGCTGATGAACGAGTCGATCACGCGTGCGGCGGGCGGGGCAAACGGGCAGGAAATGACGGTGGATCGCCTTCACGCGCTGGCCGCCGTTGTCGGGCGTCGTCCGTGGCAACGCACGACGCTCTACCGCGTCGCGGACCCGCGCGATGCCCTTGGTGCGCACGCCACGCAGGACTGGCTCGCCGGGCACGCCGGCGGTGCCGAGCTTGCCCAGGGACTGCATTGAGCACGGCCAGCGATCGCCCGATGCTCGCCGTGCTCGGCGGTACCGGGCAGTTGGGCGGCGCGCTTGCGCGGCGCTGGGCACGGGCGGGCTACCCGGTGATCCTCGGGTCGCGGGACGCGAGCCGCGCCGCCGACGCGGCGGCGGGCCTGGCCGCGGAGTGCGGGGTCCCCGTGCGCGGGCTCGCAAATCGCGCGGCAGCGGCGGCCGCCGACATCGTGGTTGTAACCGTGCCCTGGGCGACGCAACAGGCCGTGCTCGAGGACATCCGTCCGGCCGCGACCGGCAAGCTCGTGGTCGACACCACCGTGCCGCTCGTGCCGCCCCGGGTGATGCGTGTGCAATTGCCGGCCGAAGGCAGCGCCGCGGTGCGGGCTCAGCAGATACTGGGTCCGGAGGTGACGGTCGTCTCGGCGTTTCACAACGTCGCGGCGCACAAGCTCGCGCTTGACGAGCCCGTGGATTGCGACGTGCTCGTGTTCGGCGACCAGAAGGAGGCGCGCGCGCGCGTCGTGGCCCTTGCCGCCGCTGCGGGTCTGCGCGGGCTGCATGCCGGCGCGCTCGCGAACTCCGCGGCGGCCGAGGCGCTCACCTCGGTCCTGATCTTCATCAATAAGACGTATGCCGTGGACGGCGCCGGTCTGCGCATCACGGGCGAGCTGCGCGCCGGCGCGTGACGGCAAGCTGCGGAGGATCCTGCACATGAGACAGCTTTCCGGGCTCGACTACGCGTTCCTGCAGCTCGAACGCGGCAACAACTATATGCACGTGGCCGGGCTCGGGATCTACGACCCTTCCACCGCCCCCGGCGGCAAGGTTCGCTTCAAGGACATCCTGCGGTTCTTCTCGGCGCGCATCGAGCACGTTCCGCATTTCCGACGCCGGCTCGTCACCGTGCCGTGGGAGCTCGACCGCCCGTGGTGGGTCGAGGACGCGGACCTCGATGTCGAATTCCACGTGCGACACATCGCGCTGCCGCAGCCCGGCGACTGGCGCCAGCTCTGCATCCAGGTGGCGCGCCTGCACTCCCGGCCTCTCGATCGCAGCAAGCCGCTTTGGGAGGCGTACGTGATCGAGGGGCTCCACAACGTGCCGGGCGTGCCGCCGGGTAGCTTCGCGCTCTACACCAAGGTGCATCACGCGCTGATCGATGGCGAAGCGGGAGCCGAGCTCACGCGCGCGCTTCATTCGCTGTCGGCAGAGGACGTCGAGGCGGAGGACGGCGCGGTCGTGACGGTCCGCGTCGCCGACCGCGAGCCGTCTACGATCGAGATCTACTCGCGGGCGATTGTCAGCAACCTGCAGAAGCTGCCGGAGCTGGCGCGTTTCTCGCTCGATGCCGCGACGCGAGTCGCGGGTCTCGGCGCCGGCGTCGCGCAGCGGCTGGCAGGCGACCCGGCCCAGCTGCGCGAGAAGCTCGCCGCGCTCATGTCGGGCGATCTCACATCGACGCTGCCGCGACTGCCGCCCGCCACGCGCTTCTCGGGGCCGGTGACGGCGCATCGCGTGTTCGAGGCCGTCGGCGTGCCCGTCGCCGAACTCAGGGAGATCCGCCGGAAGGTCGGCGACGCGACCATCAACGACCTGTTCCTGACCATCGTCGGCGGTGCGCTCAACCGCTATCTCGGGGCACGAGGCGAGTTGCCGGCAACCTCCATGGTCGCGGGAGTGCCGATGACGGTGCGGGGCGCCGAGAAGACGCAGGAGGGCAACCGTGTCGGCATGACTCTGATGCCGGTGCATTCCGAGATCGCCGACCCGCTCGAGAGGCTCGCCGCGATCAGGGCGGACGCTGCCACGGCAAAGCGAGTCAGCGGCGCGCTCGGCAAGGACCTGGCCATGAACGCGCTCGAGCACCTGCCGACGCCGCTGGCCGACGTCGTACTGCGGAACATCCGCCTGCCCAGGCTCTCGCTCATCGTCTCGAACGTCCGCGGCCCGGACGCAACGCTGTATATGGCCGGGGCGCGCCTGGTGGCGTACGCGCCGATCAGCATCGTGGTCGACGGGATCGGGCTCAACTGCACGGGCTTCAGCTACGCGGGGACGCTATGGATCTGCGCGGTATCCTGCCGCGAGATGCTGCCGGACCCGGAGGTCTTCGCCACATGCCTGCGCGAGGCCTTCGCCGACCTGGCCCGCGGAGCCGACGTTCACGATCAGCGCCGCGTCACGGAGCGCGAGCCACTGCGACTCGAGCCCACCGTGGTCGTTCGCGGAGCCGCAACGAACAAGGGCGCGCGCCGGCGCAAGGGCGACGGTAGACGCGGGACGCGTGCGCCCACGACCAACGCCCGGCTCAGTCACTGACCGCGTCGTCGGCGCGCAGTCGCATGCGTACACGGGACTGCATGCCGGGGGGCCTGCGCGCTGCGCTGCGCGAGCTCTTCGATGACCGGGTCGACGATGTCGAGGTGATCGAGAATTCCTGGTACGCGCGCCTGCACCGCGGCGCCCGGGCAACCACGCGGCGCAATCGCATCCTTTTGCCTGGGCCGGCGAGCGAGTTCTTCGACGACCCGGCCCTGGTGCTGCACGAGTATTTCCATGTGCTCCGGCAATGGAACCGCGGCCGGCTGAGCGTCGCGCGCTATCTCGCGGAGTGGGTTCGCCACGGCTACTGGTCGAACCGCTATGAGCGACAGGCACGGCGCTTCGTCGCCCTGCGCCTCCCCGCCCTGCGGAAACACCTGGCCCGGAATTTCCATACAATGCGCGACCCGGAGACCCCTGATGCGGCCCGCTGAATCCTTCGACGTCATCGTGATCGGCGGCGGCCACGCCGGCACCGAGGCCGCGCTCGCCTCGGCGCGTCTAGGCGCGCGAACGCTGCTGCTCACGCAGAACGTCGAGACGCTCGGGCAGATGAGCTGCAACCCCGCGATCGGGGGCATCGGCAAGGGGCATCTGGTCCGGGAAATCGACGCGCTCGGCGGGGTCATGGCGCGCGCCGCCGACCGCGCAGGCATCCAGTTCCGAACGCTGAACGCGAGCAAGGGACCGGCCGTGCGCGCGACCCGTGCGCAAGCGGACCGGCAGCTCTACCGCCGCGCGATCCGCGCCGCTCTCGAGAACCAGCCGAACCTCTCGATCTTTCAGCAGGAAGTCGCCGACCTCGCGCTCGAGGGCACGCAGGTCGCCGGCGTCGTAACGGCTTCCGGCGTCGCGTTTGCCGCCCGCGCGGTCGTGCTCACGGTCGGCACCTTTCTCGCGGGCCGGATCCACGTCGGTCTCACCCAGCACGCCGGCGGGCGCGCCGGCGATCCGCCCTCCAACCGCCTGGCGGCCCGGCTGCGTGAGCTGATGCCGCGCACCGGCCGGCTCAAGACCGGCACGCCGCCACGGATCGACGGACGCAGCATCGACTACTCGGGTCTGGTCGTGCAGCCGGGCGACACGCCCACCCCGATATTCTCCTTCGTCGGGCGACGAGCTGAGCACCCCCGCCAGGTTGCATGTCACATCACGGCAACCAACGAGCTGACGCACGAGGTCATACGGGCGGCCACCGACCGATCGCCGATGTTCACAGGGGTGATCGAGGGCGTGGGCCCGAGATATTGCCCCTCCGTCGAGGACAAAATCGTCCGGTTCCCGGACCGGGGCTCGCACCAGATATTCATCGAGCCCGAGGGGCTCGAAACGCACGAGGTGTATCCGAACGGCATCTCGACCAGCCTGCCCTACGACGTGCAGGTCGAGTTCGTGCGCAGCATCCGCGGGTTCGAGCGGGCGCACATCACGCGGCCGGGCTATGCGATCGAGTACGACTTCTTCGATCCGCGTGATCTGGAACCTTCGCTCCAGACGCGCGCCGTGCGCGGGCTCTACTTCGCCGGCCAGATCAACGGCACGACGGGTTACGAGGAAGCGGCGGCCCAGGGCATCGTCGCGGGCATCAATGCCGCGCGCGCCGGGCGGGGCCTCCCGCCGTGGTGGCCGCGTCGCAGCGAAGCCTACATAGGCGTGCTGATCGACGATCTGATCACGCGCGGCGCGACCGAGCCCTACCGCATGTTCACGAGCCGGGCCGAGTACCGGCTCTCGTTGCGGGAGGACAACGCGGATCTGCGTCTGACCCCAGTGGCGCGCGAGATCGGGCTGATCGACGATGAGCGCTGGTCGCTGTTCGAGCGCAAACGCGCGGCGGTCGCTGCCGAAAGCGGCCGGCTGGGCCGCGCCTGGATCCGTCCCGGTGAGCCGGCGGCGGCCGAGCTCGAGACGCGGATTTGTCTGGTCCTGACGCGTGAGCAAACCGCGCTCGAGCTGTTGCGCCGGCCGGAGCTGAGTCATGCCGCGCTGTCCGCCGCCCTGGCCGTCGACCCGGCGCTCCCTGTGTGCGACCCAGCGTGGTTGCTTGATGAGCGGCTCGCCGAGCAGGTGCCGCTCGCACTCGAGGTCGACGCCCGCTACGCGGGCTACGTCGAGCGTCAGCGCGAGGAAATCGAGCGCCAGCGGCGCTTCGAGGACACCGTTCTGCCGGCCTGGCTCGATTTCACGACGGTCCGGGGTCTCTCGAACGAGGTTCGCCAGCGACTGCTTGAGCTGCGGCCCGCGACGCTCGGACAGGCGGCCCGCATCCCGGGCGTCACGCCGGCGGCCGTGTCGCTGCTGCTCGTGCATCTGAAGCGCGGGGCGCCGGCCGGGACGAAGCCCCGGCGCGCGGGCTGACGCCGGATGCCGGCGCGGCCGCTACGAATCGCCTGGCGGTCGATCCCTGCGCTGCTCGCCGCCGTTCTGCTCGCCTGCGGCGATGGCGGCGCGCCCGAGTCGAAAGGCAAGGGGTCCGACGGGCAAGCGGCCATCGACGTCACGACGCTTCGCCGCGGCAACGGACCGGAGCCCGATTCACTCGACCCGCAGCGCGCACGGACGGACTCCTCGCTCAACGTCATCCGCGATCTGTTCGAGGGCCTGACCGCCGTCGGCGGCGATGGCAAGCCCGTGGCCGCGGCCGCGGAATCGTGGACGGTCTCTGCCGATGGCCGCGAATACCGGTTCCGGCTCCGTGAGGGGCTGCGCTGGTCGAATGGTGACCCGCTGGTGGCCGGCGATTTCGTCGTCGGCATGCGCCGGCTGGTCGATCCGGCGACGGCGTCGCAATACGCGCAGATCCTCGAGCCCGTCGTCAACGCCGCCGCGATCGTCCGGGGTGAGCGACCACCATCCGAGCTCGGCGTAGTGGCCCCCGATGCCCGCACGGTGATCGTGCGCCTCGTCAATCCGGCGCCTTACCTGCTCGGGCTCATGGCGCACCCGAGCACCTCTCCGGCCCACTCACCCTCGCTCGCAACCCACGGCGAGCGGTTTGCCCAGCCAGGACGGCTCGTGGGCAACGGCGCCTTTGTGCTCGAGGAGTGGGTCGTTGGATCGCACATCGGCGTACGGCGCAACCCCAACTACTGGAACGATCCGCGCACCAGGCTCGATCGCGTGCGCTTCTTCCATACCAACGACCCGAGTACCGAGTTCCGCCAGTACCGAGCTGGCCAGCTCGACGTGACCTACGTCGTCCCGGCGGAGCAGTTCGCCTGGATCCAGGAGAACCTGGCCACGGAGCTTCACATCTCGCCGCAGCTATCCACCTACTACTATGGTTTCAACCTTTCGCGTCCGCCGTTCAAGGACCAGCCGGGGCTCAGGCGTGCGTTGTCACTGGTGATCGACCGCGAGCGCCTCACCAGCGCAGTTACCGGCCTCGGCGAGGTGCCTGCATACGGATGGGTACCGCAGGGGGTGTCCGGGTACACGCCGCAGCAGTTCGATTACGCGCCGCTGTCCTACGACGAGCGGATCCGTGAAGCTCGCGCGCTCTATCAAGCAGCCGGCTATTCCGACGAGAGGCCGCTCGAGGTGGAGATCCGCTACAACACGGGCGAAGCGCACAACCGGATTGCAGTGGCGATCGCCGCCATGTGGAAGGAAGCACTCGGGGTCAAGACCTCGCTATATGCGGAGGAGTTTCGCGCGCTGCTGGCCTCGATCCAGGCGCGCACCGAGACCGAGATCTTCCGCTCCAGCTGGATCGGTGATTTCGACGATGCCTACTCCTTCGCGCAACTGCTGCAGAGCGACTTCGGCATCAATCTCACCGGTTACTCGAATCCGCGGTATGACGCCCTGCTCGCTGAGGCCGTCGTCCAGGCCGACACGGCCCGGCGCCGCGCCCTGCTCGAAGAGGCGGAGCGCTTGATGCTGGCCGATCACCCGTTACTCCCGATCTATTTCTACGTCAGCAAGCACCTCATCAAGCCCCATGTCCACGGATGGTCGGACAACGTCGTCAACATCCAGTACAGCCGCAGCCTCAGCCTCGGTAGCGACCAGTGAGCAGCTGTTCACAGTTCACGTTTGACAATGGCGGCGGGGGTTGAGACCGGCGCCCGGCGCCGTCACCATTGCCGCACCCCGTTGGAAGGTCGATTCATGGGCTGGTTTATCATCTTTGCAGCTAGCGTTTTCGCGCTGTATTTCTGGCGCGAGTACAAGGTGCAGCAGCGCGACATGCAGAGCGCGCAGGCGCCGCACCGGACCGGCGAGCGTCAAATCGGCCAGGTCATGACCCTGACCGACGCGATCCGCGGTGGATCCGGAAAGGCCGTGCTCGGCAACCGCAGCTGGGCACTGCGCGGCCCGGACGTTCCCGCCGGCACCCGCGTGCGGGTCACCGGGGTTGACGGCAGCGTGCTGATCGTCGACCGTCTGCCCGGCTGAGCCGGCCGGCACTGAGATCCCTCAATCGTGTGCCGCCACCCGGTCAGACGGGAGGCGCCTCATGTCGGGATTCTTCGACCACCGCGTGACCGGGATCGACGGCGCGCCCGATCTTCTGGACCCGCTGCGTGGTCAGGTCGTGCTTGCGGTCAACGTGGCAAGCCAGTGCGGGTACACGCCGCAGTATGCGGGTCTCGAGCAGCTGCAGCGGGAGCTCGCCGGCGAGCGCTTTACGGTGGTCGGTTTTCCCTGCAACCAGTTCGGCGCCCAGGAGCCCGGCGCCGAGCAGCAGATCCGCGAGTTCTGCTCGACCCGCTTCGGAGTCAGCTTCCCGCTATCGGCGAAGATCGAGGTCAATGGCGCCGGCCGGCATCCGCTGTACGCCTGGCTGACCTCGCCCGCCAACGGCTGTCCCGGTGACATCGAATGGAATTTCGAGAAGTTCCTGATCGGCCGCGACGGGCGTATGCGCGGCCGTTATCCGTCCGCAACCGAGCCGCAGGACAAGGGTCTGCTCGCGGACATCGCCGAGGCGCTGTAGCCGATCAGGGGCCGGTCACCAGGTCGTATTCGGCGTTCACGTTCGCGCTGAACTTCATGTCCCCGGCCTGGTACGTCGCCTCGGGCGCCATCTTGGCATCCGCCGCCAGCATTGCCTGGCGATACATCGGCATCGGCGGCGCGCTGCCCGAGGCAGAGAGGCTGCGCACGGCGCCGAGTTTTGCGCCGGCGGCCCGCGCCAGCGCCTCGGCGTTCAGCCGCGCATCCTCGACCGCTTTCGTCATCGCCTCGCGCTCGAGATCCTTGCGACGGCTCGAGTCGAGCATCGGATCGCCGACCTGATTCACGCCGGCGTCCACGGCCCGTTCCAGGAGCGCGCCCAGCTTGTCGAGATCTTTGAGCTCGACCTCGACCTGGCGGCTGACCACGTAGCCAAGAAGCACTCGCTCGCGATCGTTCTCGTTCCAGCGGTACTCCGGCTGGACCTGGACGCGAGTCGCGTTCACCTGCTTCGGATCGATCTTGAGCTCGCGCGCCAGCGCGAGCACGCGGTCCACCGTCGCCGCGACCTCGGCGCGTGCTGCCTCCATCGTCGGCTTGCGCGACTCGACGCCGAGTGTGACGCGGGCGATGTCCGGCTCGGCGCTCACTTCCGCCATGCCGCTCACGGTCACCGTCCGGGGCCGCGGCTCCTCTGCCATCGCACCCACTGCATACAGGCACGATGCAATGACGACACCCGCCAGCCAGATCCCTTGCCTCGACATCATCTGCCACTCCTCGGGGTCGCTTCGACCCGGCGGCGCCCGGTCGGGCACCGTTCCAGTACACGTGTACGCGCAGTCTAGGACATCGGGGTCAAATCGACGCCGGTGGCACTTTTCATTAACATTCCCGCTCTTAGGCCCGGAGAAGGCCGACTACCCGAGGGCCCCGTGATGAGTTCGAGATCGGTCGCGATCGCGCTGACGTCCCTGATCGCGATACCGAGCGGAGCGCAGGCCGGGGACACCAAGCGCGGCGCCGAGCTCGGCTACACCTGTCACGGCTGTCATGGCATCGAGAACTACAAGAACGCCTTCCCTGTCTACAGCGTCCCGAAGCTGGGGGGCCAGCACGCGGCTTACCTGGTCGTGGCGCTCAAGGCCTACGCGAGCAAGGAGCGTGGTCACGCCACCATGCACGCACATGCGTCGAGCCTGAGCGAGGCGGACATGGCCGACGTCGCGGCCTATCTCGCGGGTGCCGAGGTGACGACGGGTGGGCACCCCGTGGGTACCGCGCCCAAGGCAAGTCACACCTGTGTCGCATGTCACGGCAACGACGGCATCGGGATCCTCGCGGAGTATCCGAGCCTCACCGGTCAGCATGCCGATTATCTGGAGGAGTCGCTGCGTGCGTACCGGTCGGGGCAACGCAAGAACGCGGTGATGGCCGGCATGACGGCCGCGCTCACGGACGAGGACATCGATGCCCTCGCGCGGTATTACTCGTCGCAGCAGCCGGCCCTCTGCTCCACCGACGAGATCCGCGACGACGGTCGCTGCGAGTAGATGCCGTTCGCTGTCCCGGTCGGCAACGGGGTCTACCGCATCGACACCGAGTACCTGCGGCCGGGCCTGGCCGCGAGCCACCTCGTGGTGGACGACGGACACGCGGCGTTTGTCGATACGGGCGCGGCGCCCGCCCATCCACGGCTGATGCAGGCGCTCACCGAACTGGGTCTTGCGCCCGACCAGGTCGACTACGTGTTCCTTACCCACGTGCACCTGGATCACGCCGGCGGCGCCGGACAGCTCATGCGGGCGTTGCCCCGGGCGCGCGCCGTGCTGCACCCGCGTGGCGCGCCGCACATGGTCGATCCCGCCAAGCTGATCGCGGGCACGGTGGCCGTCTACGGCGACACGATGTACCGGGAGCTCTATGGAGAGATCGTGCCGGTGGCGGCGGAGCGGATGATCCTGGCAAACGACGGCGATCGAATCGCACTCGGCTCACGGACCTTCGAGCTGCTCGACACCCCCGGGCACGCGCGTCATCACTACTGTGCGCACGACCTCGATCACGACGACATCTTCAGCGGCGACACCTTCGGGATCTCATACCGCGACTTCGACACCGCCGCGGGCGCGTTCATATTTCCGACCACGACCCCGGTACAGTTCGACCCGGCGGCGCTGCACTCGTCGGTGGACCGGCTCATGGCGCGACGACCGCGGCGCATGGTGCTCACGCATTTCGGACCGGTCGGCGACCTCGAGCGGTTGAGCGGCGACCTGCACGCGGATATCGACGAGTTCGTGGCTGTCGCCAGGAGACACGCCGGCGTACCCGAAAGGGCCGACCGGATCGCCGAAGACGTGTTTACGTACCTGAGCGCGCGCCTCGACTCGCACGGTTTCGCCGGGGATGAGGAGCTGCGGCATCAGCTGCTCGATCCCGACGTCCGTCTCAATACGCAGGGGCTCGAGGTCTGGCTGGCACGCGCCTGACAGGGCGCCACTTGGAGGAACCCGGGATGAAGACGTTCAAGGCCCTGCGCATTCATCGTGATGACGGCCGCATCCAGGCGCGGTTCGACGACATCGGGCTCGACGATCTTTCGCCAGGTGAAGTCGTCGTGCGGGTCGGCTGGTCGGGCATCAACTACAAGGACGCGCTTGCTGCGACCGGCACCTCGCCGATCCTGAGGCGCTATCCGCTGGTCGGCGGCATCGATTTCGCGGGCGAGGTCGTGAGCTCAACGGACGCCCGCTACACCCCTGGCCAGAAGGTGCTCGTTACCGGTTGCGGGCTCTCGGAAACGCACGACGGCGGATACGCTGAGTACGCCCGTGTCGCTGGTGATTGGCTCATCGAACTGCCTGCGGGCATGAGCGAACGCGAGGCGATGACGCTCGGCACCGCTGGTTTCACCGCCGCGCTCGCCATCCACCGGATGGAGCAGAACGCGCAGCGACCGGACGGCGGCCCGATCGTCGTGACCGGAGCCAGCGGTGGCGTCGGCAGCATCGCGGTCAACATGCTGGCCGGGCGCGGCTACGAGGTCGTGGCCGTTAGCGGCAAGGCCGATGCCGAGCCCTATCTTCGTGAGCTCGGCGCGGCGCGCGTGCTCAATCGCGCGGAGATCGATACCGGGTCTCGCCCGCTCGAAAAGACACAGTGGGCCGGCGCGATCGACAACGTCGGCGGCGAGCTTCTTACCTGGCTCACGCGCACCGTCGACTTCTGGGGGAACATCGCGAGCATCGGGCTCGCCGGCAGCGTCGAGCTCAAGACCACGGTCATGCCATTCATCCTGCGCGGGGTTTCGCTGCTCGGCATCAACTCGGTCGCGACACCACGCGCCATGCGGCTCGAGGTCTGGAAGCGCATCGGCACGGATCTCCGACCGTCGAAGCTCGACCGGATCGCGACGCGGGTGGTCGATTTCAGCGACATCCAGGGAGCGTTCCCGGATCTGCTCGCAAACCGGGTAACGGGCCGGACGCTGGTGCGGGTGCGAGCCGAAACGCGTTGACAAAAGTCGTAGAAATCAGGCATAGATACTACGCGTTCCGCCTGAATCCGTGACTGAAGGTGTCGTTTACGACACCCGGGGCGCTCGCTACAACGAGTTCTGAAGCCTGCCCCGGGGAGTCACGATGCCGCGTCATCTAGGTTCGAGCACACCAGTTGCCCTTGCCGTCGCCATAGCCCTAGGCACCTCATTCACGGCGCGAGCCCAGGAGCCGCAGGCCGGTCTCGAGGAAGTAGTTGTCACGGCGCAGCGCGTCGAAACCGACATCCAGAAGACACCGGTCGCCGTGACGGCGCTGACCGGCGATTTCCTGCGGGACTACGACTTCCGCCAGGTCACCTCGATCGAGGGTGCCGCGCCGAACCTGAACTTTGCCGCGAGCACAGGCGGCGCGTCCTCACAGGTGAGCGCCTTCATCCGCGGCGTGGGTGAGTTCGACTTCCTGCTGACCACCGATCCAGCGGTCGGTCTGTATATCGACGGCGTCTATCTCGCGCGCACTTTCGGTGCGAACCTGGACCTCGCCGACGTGGAGCGTGTCGAAGTGCTTCGCGGCCCGCAGGGGACACTGTTCGGCAAGAACAACATCGGCGGCGCGATCAACCTGATCACCCGCAAGGCCGAAGGCAGCGGCCGCACTGATGCCGAGCTTACGGGCGGCAGCTACAACTCCTGGCGCGCATCGATCACGACCGACATCCCGATCAAGGAAGACCTGTCACTGCTCCTGTCCGCCGTCGGCAAGAAATCGGACGGTTGGCAGGACCGGCCCGGCTCTGACGGTGGTGAGGAGAACCGGGTCGGCGCACGCGCCGCGCTGCGCTTCGTGCCAAGCGAGACTTTCGAGTCCACACTCGCGCTCGACTACGTCGATCAGAATCAGACCAACTACCCGAACAACATGGTGGTCTACGACCAGAACGCGTCGTTCTTCCTCGGTCTCTACAACGCCCTGGTGGCGCCGTGCTGCACCCCGAACGCCAGTATCGACGAGAGCGACGTCCCCGAGGGGCTGCTGCCCCACGATGATCTCGAAAGCTTCGGTGCCTCATGGTTCAACAACTGGACGCTCGGCAACGGGATGCTGCTGCGCTCGATTACGGCGTACCGCGACACGGAGGCGCTGTTCGGCCGTGACGGGGATAACTCCGCCGTCGACTACAACGGCGACGTGCACGACGAGGACCATCAGCAGTTCACTCAGGAGTTCCAGCTCGCGAGCCAAGACAACGAGCGCTTCAACTGGATCGCGGGTCTCTATTACTTCGAGGAGGAGACCGAGGACCGCACGCGGCTCGTCACGGCGGATGGCCTCTTCGATGCGCTGACTGCCGCCGGCCCAGACCACCCGTTCTTTGGTCCGCTTTATCCTCTCCGGTACGCATTCGACTTCACCATCGATTTCGACAATTACCAGAAGACCACTGACTACGCGGCATATTTCCACGGTGACTACGAGTTCGCCGACCGCTGGTCGCTGGGCTTCGGGCTTCGCTATACGAACGAAGAGAAGGAATTCAGGCAGGCCGCCATACGCGTGGCCAGCCAGACGCCGCTGCTGATCCCGACCGATCCGGCCACCGGGCAACCGATCTTCACGCCGGAAACCGCCGCTACGCCCAGCGACAAATGCTCCGACCTCGATGTCACGGGCACTTACAACTGCGAAGCCGACTGGGACGACCTCTCGGGAGAGGTCAATCTCGGCTTCCAGTGGACCGACGACGTTTATGCGTACGGCAAGTACAGCCGCGGTTTCCGCAGTGGCGGCGTAAACGGGCGTCCGGTGGACCAGACCTATATCCAGGACTACGACCCGGAGTACCTCGACAGCTACGAGGTGGGCTTGAAGACGCTGTTCGCCGACCGTCGCGTCCGGCTCAATACTGCGGCGTTCTACAACAAGTACCAGGACGTCCAAGTGCTGACGATCCGTGGGGCGACGGTGGTGATCGACAACGCCGCCGAGGCCACGATCTACGGTCTCGAGGTCGACCTCGAGGCGCAGCCGACCGATGCCTGGTTCCTGCGCGGCTCGCTCGGACTCGTGGAGAACGAGTTCGACGAATGGTCGGACGACAGCGGCGACCACACGGATCGCAAGCTGCGCAACGCCCCGGACGTGACGGCGAACTTCCTTGCGGCGTACACCGCCGACTTCGGTTCGGGGGGGAGCCTGAAACCCTGGGCTGAAGTGCAGTACCAGGACGAGATGTTCCTCGACGGCGAGAACACGCCGCAGCTCAAGACGCCGTCACGCACGCTGGTCAACGCGGGAATCGCCTGGGCCGCGCCCGGCGACCGCTGGGAGATCGAGGCGCACGTCACTAATGCAACCGACGAGCGCGTGCTGGACGGCGGATTCAATGTGCTGACGTTCTTCGGCTACATGGAGGGTTACTACAATCCGCCGCGCCGCTACTGGCTGACGCTGCGTTACCGATCCGAGTGAACACCGGGTGCGAATCGTGCGCGGCCGCAGCTTTTGCGGGCCCGGTGCTTGCCTCGCGCCCCCGGGGCCTGATTAAGTAGCCCGGTCTTTCACAGCCGCGGGGGCCTTTGAGCCCCCGCGGCGTCGTTATGTAGACACGGAGAATAGTCGCGTCCATGGACCCGCTGCCCAAGGCCCTCGCCAGTCCCGCCGCTGTCCTGACTCATCTCGAGCGTCTCGAGGCGGAGAGCATCCAGATCATGCGCGAGGTCGTCGCCGAGTGCGAACGGCCCGTCATGCTCTACTCGATCGGCAAGGACAGCGCGGTGATGCTCGATATCGCGCTCAAGGCCTTCTATCCGGCGAAGCCGCCCTTCCCGCTGCTGCACGTCGATACGAAGTGGAAATTCCGCGCGATGATCGAGTTCCGAGACCGCATGGCGAAGACGCTCGGTCTCGACCTGCTGGTCTACAGTAACCCCGACGGGCTCGCTCAGGGCATCGGGCCGTTCACGCACGGCTCCGCGATCCACACCGACGTCATGAAGACACAGGCCTTGAAGCAGGCGCTCGACAAGTACGGCTTCGACGCCGCGTTCGGCGGTGCCCGTCGCGACGAGGAGAAGAGCCGCGCGAAGGAGCGGATCTTCTCGTTCCGCTCCGCCCAGCATCGCTGGGATCCGAAGAACCAGCGCCCGGAGCTCTGGCGGCTCTACAACGCGCGCAAACACAAGGGCGAGAGCATCCGGGTGTTCCCGATGTCCAACTGGACCGAGCTCGACATCTGGCAGTACATCTACCTCCACGCCGTTCCGATCGTGCCGCTTTATTTCTCGGCGCTGCGCCCGGTCGTGGCGCGCGACGGCACGCTGATCATGGTCGATGATGAGCGCATGCCGCTCGCCCACGGCGAGAAACCCATGATGAAGAAGGTGCGATTCCGCACGCTCGGCTGCTACCCGCTTACGGGCGCGATCGAGAGCGACGCCGGCACGCTGCCCGCCATCATCCAGGAAATGCTGCTCACCACCAGCTCCGAGCGACAGGGGCGCGTGATCGACCACGATCAGGCGGCGTCGATGGAGAAGAAGAAGCAGGAGGGGTACTTCTGATGGCGCACGTCTCGGAACTGATCGGCAGGGACATCGAGGCCTATCTCGAGGCACACGAGCACAAGAGCCTGCTCAGGTTCATCACCTGCGGCAGCGTGGACGACGGCAAGTCGACGCTGATCGGCAGGCTGCTCTATGACTCGAAGATGATCTTCGAGGACCAGCTCGCCGCACTCGAGGCGGATTCGAAGAAGGTCGGCACGCAGGGCGGAGCGCTCGATTTCGCGCTGCTGGTCGACGGGCTCGCGGCTGAGCGCGAGCAGGGCATCACGATCGACGTCGCCTACCGGTTCTTCTCCACCGACAAACGCAAGTTCATCGTCGCGGACACGCCCGGCCACGAGCAGTACACACGCAACATGGTCACCGGCGCTTCGACCGCCGACCTTGCCGTGATCCTCATCGACGCGCGCAAGGGCGTGCTGACGCAGACCCGCCGGCACAGCTATATCGTCTCACTGCTCGGTATCCGGCACATTGTGCTGGCCGTCAACAAGATGGATCTCGTCGACTGCTCGCGCGAGATCTTCGACACCATCGTGGCCGAGTACCGCGACTTCGCGCGTCAGATCAAGCTTCCAGAGGTCGTCGCGATCCCGGTGTCGGGGCTGCGCGGCGACAACATCAAGGACCCGAGCACCGCGATGCCCTGGTACCACGGTCCGACCTTGATGGGTCATCTCGAGTCGGTTGCGATCGAGGACCACGTGACCCGGGCGCCGTTCCGGCTTCCGGTGCAGTGGGTCAACCGCCCAAACCTGGACTTCCGGGGTTTTGCGGGGACGATCGTGAGCGGGGCGGTTGGTCCCGGCGACAAGGTGCGTGTGCTGCCGTCGGCGCGCGAGAGCCGCGTGGCGCGCGTAGTGGCCATGGGCGGGGACCTGAAGCGCGCGGTGGCCGGTCAGTCGATCACGATCACTCTCGCGGACGAGATCGATGCCAGCCGCGGCGACGTGTTCGCTGGGGTCGACTCGCTGCCCGGGGTCGCCGACCAGTTCGAGACCACCATCATCTGGATGAGCGACGAGCCGATGCTTCCGGGACGGCCGTACTGGATCAAGATCGGCACGAAGCAGGCGACCGCAACCATCACCGAGCCCAAATACAAGGTCAACGTCAACACACTCGAGCACCTGGCCGCGAAGACGCTGGGGCTTAACGAGATCGGCGTCTGCAACCTGTCGCTCGACCAGATGATCGCCTTCGACCCGTACGACGAGAACCGCGACACCGGCGCCTTCATTCTCATCGACCGGCTCTCCAACGCGACGATAGGCGCGGGCCTGATCCACTTCGCGCTGCGGCGGTCGCAGAACATCCACTGGCAGGCGCTCGAGGTCAACAAGGCCGCGCACGCGGTACTCAAAGGACAGCAGCCCACCGTGCTGTGGTTCACCGGCCTTTCCGGCGCTGGCAAGTCGACGATCGCAAACCTCGTCGAAAAGCAGCTGCACGCGCTCGGCAAGCACACCTACATGCTCGACGGTGACAACGTGCGGCACGGACTCAACCGGGACCTCGGGTTCACCGATGCCGATCGCGTCGAGAACATCCGCAGGGTCGCCGAGGTGTCGAAGCTGATGGTCGAGGCGGGCCTCATCGTCATGGTGTCGTTTATCTCGCCGTTCCGCGCGGAGCGTCGCATGGCGCGGGCACTCTTCGGCGAAGGCGAGTTTCTCGAGGTCCACGTCGATACTCCGCTCGCGGAAGCCGAGCGCCGCGACGTCAAGGGCCTGTACAAGAAGGCGCGGCGCGGCGAGCTCAAGCATTTCACGGGCATCGATTCGCCGTACGAGGTTCCCGAGCACCCCGAGATCTACCTGGACACCACGCGGGCGAGCGCCGAGCAGGCGGCCGCCGCGATCGTC
>Ga0310890_10000160_pt1 | contig 18869 bp, 12 predicted proteins | sample T20D3metaG_FD_203751 | JGI IMG/M metagenome (GOLD analysis project Ga0310890, IMG submission 203751) | Lab incubated soil microbial communities from West Virginia University Organic Research Farm, Morgantown, WV, United States - T20D3 | ecosystem: Environmental > Terrestrial > Soil >... | reverse complement strand
TTCGTTCCGAGCGCGACGATTCCGCCAAGACCGGCGTCCATCCATTTGTCGACGTTGAAGGCAATGGCTGTGGTATCGACCTCACCCATGTGGTCGAAAGGTGTCGGCATTGGCGGAAACACAGAGGCGAAACGCATTCGAAGTGGAGCGTACCACAAAAGAAAAACCGGAAGCGGGCAGTGCCCGCTTCCGGTTTGGTCCCCTCCGGACCGTAAGTGGGAACGCGGCCGGCCGAAGCCGGGCTCGCGTTCTAGTGAACCCGAGGACCCCAGACGGACTTGGCCCGTCTCCAGTCTTCATCGAGAATCGTCCACAGCGTCTGGTCGAGATACTCGCCATTGCGCAGGAACGATTTCCGCAGGACGCCTTCCTGCAGTGCCCCAACCTTTCGGAGCGCGCCGTTGCCGCGACCGTTCGCGACCGCAGCACGCGCCTCGAGGCGGTGCGTCCCGATAGTGTCGAACGCGAAGTCCACAACCATCTTCGCGCCGTCGATGAAAGCTCCGCTGCCCCAGAACGCCGACCCGATGGCGAAGCCCCACTCGGCGGTACCAAATCCCGGCTCGAGCTGCCGGACCTGGAAGATGCCGATGGCGGTGTCCATGCCGTGCGGCACCACACCGAAGCAAACGTAGTTACCTGCTGCGCGCTCACGATGGGTCCACGCGATGAAGCGCTCGAACCCTTCTACCGTTGTCGGCGGCGGCGAAATGAAGCGCGCGACTTCTTCCGTCGCGAGCATCGCCAGAAGCGACGGCGCGTCCGAGAGCCGCAGCTCCCGCAGCGTCACCATCGAGCCTGTCAGAACCGGCAGCGCCTGGCGCCAGTTCGTTTCCGTCGTCGTCGCACGTGCCGCATTAATTACTGCGTTAACGTCCATAACACCCTCGGCGTCTCGGAATGGCATCTTTTCCATTAGAGTACCCCTCCGATCCCGCCTGGAACGGTAGTGGTCGTTGTAGTTGATGAGGACGAGACCGGTTCCAGCGTGCCCGGTCCAAACAGGTTGTCGTACACCGACTCGTCGTAGTTGAAGGGCGGTGTCATTGGATCGTCGAAGAGCGGATCGTCGGAGCCCGAAGTTCCCCACGTGACGTTGTCCTCGTCCGCCGCTGTGCCCCAGGCGCCAGCCAACATGTCGCCGCTCGTGCCCCAGACCACATTCAGGAGGGCGGCCGTGCCCCACACGATGTTGTCTTCCTCGGCTGAAGCGGTGCCCCAGACCGTGTTGGTGCAGTTCGCGCCACCGCAGGCGGTGCCCCACACAATGTTGTCTTCGTCGCCGGCCAGCGTGCCCCAGACGATGTTGTCTTCATCAAGTGCGGCGAACGTGCCCCACACGATGTTGTCTTCCTCGGCTGAAGCGGTGCCCCAGACGATGTTGTCTTCCAAGTCCAGCAAGGACCACGTCTGGCTGTTGCAGTTGTTCTTGCACAGCGTGCCCCAGACGATGTTGGCGCCCGTGACGGTCCTGGAGGCTCCCCAGGTCACGTCCAGCTTCCACGCATTCGCGTTCGGCTTGATGACGCCCTGGGTGATGCGATGGTTGCCCCAGTTGAGCGACTGGCTCCACTCGCTCGGATGCGGATAGGCTTGTCCGGGCTGGGCCGTCTTGAAGAAGCGCGCGAGGTCGACTGCACCCTTCGTATTCAGGAAGCCCGCGCCTTGCGTCAGGTAGTCGTATCCCGGATACACCTGCGCGGTGTACTCGAGAATCGCCTTAACAAGGTTCGGCGTCAGCGACGGGTTCGCCTGAAGCATCAGCGCGACGCTGCCGGCCACGACCGGTGACGCCATGCTCGTGCCGCTCAGACTGAAGTACGGCTGCGTGCCGCCCAGAATCCCACCGAGGAGGGCCGTCGGCTTGGTCAAGTACATCAGGCCGCCCGGATCGCTCAGTGAAACGACGCCGACGCCAGGCGCGACAAGATCCGGCTTGGCTTCGTAATCGTAGGCGGAGGGACCGCGTGAGCTGAACCCGGCCATCACGTCATCAGTGCGTACGACCGTGCCTTCGTGGCTGTACGCCCCAACCGTGATAACCCAGGGCGCATTGCCCGGCGCGCCGATCGCGCCGTACTGTGTCTGCCCCAGACTGTTCCTGCCCAGATTCCCCGCCGCCGTCACAACGACGAGTCCCGCGTCGACCGCGCGCTTGGCAGCGAGCGTCAGCGGGTCCGTCTTGTACGATTCGGTGACCGCAGCGCCGACTGAGAGGTTGACAACGCGGATGTTGAACGCCGACTTGTTCGAAACGGCCCAGTCGAGCGCCGCGATCACGTTGCTGATGACGCCACGGCCGTTCTGGTCCAAGACCTTCAGGCTGAGGAGATGCGCATCAGGCGCGATGCCGGCGCGAACGCCCAGAGAATCGTAGCCGTTGCCGGCAATGATTCCCGCCACGTGCGTGCCGTGGCCGTTGTCGTCGTACGGCGACGTGCGCCCGTTGACGAAGTCGACGAACGCGGCAACCCGCTGTCCGTTCTTCGTCTTCACGAGCCAGGACGAGCCCTGGTAAGTCAGGTCGTCGTGCCACGTCGTGATCCCAGAGTCGATGACCGCCACGCCAATGCCGGCGCCGCGGTAACCGTACGTCTGCTGCACGGCGCGGGCACCGACCGTAACCGCCACGCGGTTCATTTCACCCGCGGTTGGACGGTCATAGACGATGCGATCCACGCCTGGATAGTCGGCAAGTTTCTTCAGTTGACCCTTGGGCAACTGAACGACTTTGCCGTTGATGATATTCAAGCTGCGACCCAGTATCCCGCCGAGCCTTGTCGCCTCGACGTCCACGCTCCAACCTGGCTTCAGGAGGACGATGACCTGTACCAACCCGTCGCCTTTGCCTTTGGAGGCGAGCTCTTTGATTACTTTGTCCAGCTTGGGAGTCTTCCCGCCGGGGTCGGCGTTCGCAGGCGCCGCTCCCGACAAGGCGCAGACCAGCATTGCTGCCAGCCCCCCTCGAAATACCGAACACCATCGCGCCACTGACATACCTTTCGAAAAAGTCCTAGCCGACAGATCGAGTGCACTTACGGCAGAGCAAGGGGAGGGCCAGCCCAAGCATGACTGGCAGTCAATGGCATTAAACTATTGATTGATATTGGGTTATTCGTGTATCTGAGTTCGTGGTTCACAGCTGAAGCATCGTTCCAGCCATGAAACAATGCTCCGTTACGAGACATCGAAACGCGTTAAGTGTGTCTGACCAAAAAAAACTAATGGAAATGGCTGCAATTCCGGTGTTCCGCACTGAGACAGGTGTGTTCCAAAATTGAATCTGTAAGTTATTGGATTTTAAGTGTTTACTGCCCTGGTCTCGCTGGCGGCAGTCACACCGGTTGAAACCAGGTGTAAGCAGAGGACGGACATTACGATTCCGGCGGCTGGAGCCAGCAGCCAGGGTGCTTCGGAAAGAATCCCGGCCTCTGCCGCTTCATGGAGCATAACCCCCCAACTGGGCGTCGGTTCCGCGAAACCGAAACCGACGTACGAAAGGGTCGCCTCCGCCAGGATGAACATTGGAAGCAGGAGGGTCCCCTGGACCGTCAGGAACCCTCTGGCGGCGGGGAGCAGATGGCGAAGCAGAATCCGCAACCAACCGGCGCCCATCGCGTGTGCAGCTTCTGCGTACTCCTTCTTTCTCTCGAGCGCGATCACCGCGCGGACGCCCCGCGCCGGGAACGGCCATCCGGCAACGCCGAGGATCACCGTCATCGTCCAGAACACCTCTGTCGCAGACAGGACCAGGGGCATTGTCGCGCGCAGAACGATAACGACGTAAATGATCGGCAGGACGAGGACGAAATCGGCCACGCGCATAAGGGCAGCGTCACACTTTCCGCCAACAAATCCCGCAACCGACCCGATCACCGCGCCAAGGATGAGCGCCAGCGCTGCAGCAACGACCGAAACACCCAAGGACATCTGCGCGCCGCGCAGCATCCGCGCGAAGACATCACGGCCGAGCGCGTCAGCGCCAAGGAGCAGCCACGGACCGTCCTCGGAGGTCGTGACAAGGCGTCCTTGCGTGAACCACTCGAGCGGAACTGGCCGCGATCGATCTTGGCCAAATCTGTGCTCCAGCCGATCGACGACCCGGAGAGGATAGATGAAGGGTCGATGCAGCTGACCGGAGTCGTCGAGCACGCGCGGGAGCATCGGCGGCGCAAACGCCAGATCCGGAAACTGCCTTGCCGGATCGTGCGGCGCGATGAATCGAGCAGCAGCGGTTACGATCACCACCGTCGACAGTCCAACGAGTCCGGCGCGCGTGGTCCACGCGATCACACCACATCCTCCACACGCGGGTCGACCGCTGCCAGTGCGAGATCAGATAAAAGGATGCCGAACGCGAGCCCGCACGACCCTGCTGCCGCACAGCCCGCGACGAGATAGAGATCGCGCGACTGGAGCGCCTGGTACATCAGATCACCAAGACCCCTCCACGCCATCACGATCTCGACGACAAAGGATCCACTGAGCGCGGTGCCGATCATGATTCCGTAGATCGCCAGCACGGTCTTCAGCGCCAGACGGAATGCGTGGCGCCAGACGACCCGCTGGCGCGGCACGCCGCGAGCGAACGCGGCGACGATGCACGGCTCGGTCAACGACTCGCGAATGGCCCGTGACTGCAATCGCTCGAGTGCTGCGGCCATCGGTAACGCGAGAGCGAGTGTCGGAAGGAAGAGGTACCGTCCAACCGTCAAGATGGATTCAAGCGTGCCGGCGTCGGCGGAAACGCTTGGCAATCCTCCGGCCGGAAACCATCCGGTGCGCGCGGCGATGAGGAGGAGAACCAGCGACGTGACGAGCGATGGAAGCGACAGCACCGCGATCGATGCGAGTCGCACGGCGGACGTCAACACGCCGCCTGGCCGGCTTCCGGTCAAGACGCCAAGCGGTATGCCGACGAGTGTTGCCAGCGCCAGGGCCGAGAAGCCAAGTAACGCCGTTCTGCCCGCGCGCTCCCGAATCAGCGCGGCGACCGGCCGCCGAAACCTGAGTGACTCTCCGAAATCGAATCGGAGGCTTCGCCCCAGCCAGTCCATGTATTGCTCGAAGAGTGGCTTGTCCAAACCGAGACGGTGCCGCTCCGCCGCGAGAATCACGCGATCGGCAGCGAAGACATCATCCGAGGGTGCAAGCCGTGCGAGCAGCAGCGATGCTGACGAGACGGCAAAGATCAGGAGGAGAGCGAAACCGACGCGGCGAAAGAAATAGCGCCGAAAACCATTACGCACGTGGCGCCTCAGTGGCGAGCCGCGAGGGAGTCTGCACTCCAGAGTAGCTGTGGAATCTGAGGCGCCGGCTGCGGGTTGACCACCCGAGCGCTGACCGCGAGGGTCACTTTGGGTGTAACGAAATAAATCGCCGGCATCTCCTCGACGAAGATGCGTTGAACTTCGGTGAACAGCCGTCGTCGCTCTTCGAGGTTGAAGGTCTCCGCTTGCTGCCGCATCAAGTCGTCGATGCGACGCTCCCAATCGGTCGCCGGCGACTTTTGATTTCGATTCCAGAAATGGTAATCGCCGGAACTCAGCCAGAATCCTGGACTCAATGCGGGATCGATGGCACTTGACTGAATGCCGTAGTAGATCGCATCGAAGTCCCCCTTTGCGAAGCGCGCGAAGAGTGCGCCCTGATCGAGCGGCACGATATCGACCACGATTCCCGCCTGACGTAACTGTTCCTGGACGACGGCGACGACACGCGCGCGGATGGTCTCTGCCTGGGTGAGAATCGAGAAGCGCGCCTGTTTTCCCGCCGCATCGTCGAGAATTCCGTCCCCGTTCCGATCGCTGAGACCAGCGGCCGCAAACAATTCGCGGGCGCGCGCGAGATCGTGCTCGCACGCAGGCCGCACATCAGCAAACCACGTGCGATTCGCCGGGGTCACAGGTCCGTAAATCGGAACCGCCGCACCAAGATACACAGTATTCACAATCGCCTGACGATCGACGACGCACGAGAGGGCCTGGCGAAAGACCTTTTGTTGAAACAAACGGCTCGCCGGCGCCTTCGCATGCGCGGGCGTGAGATTGAACCAGAGGAGATTCGGATCGAGCGCCAATCCGCCGTCAATTAACCGCACGCGTCCTTGATCGGCCGCGCGTTTGAAGGCGGCATAATCGTCAGAGCGAATGTCGGCATTGGTCATCAAATCGATCTCGCCGGCTTGCAGCTTCAACGCCTCGCTCGCCTGACTCGCAAACACCACTGTCAGCTTGTCGAGATACGGCAACGCGACGCCGGCGGCGTCCTTGCGCCAGTAGTGCGGGTTTCGAGTGACAACGAGGCGCTCGCCTGATGTGTGTTCCGTCAGGACGAACGGACCGAGGCCGGCGATCTCGTTGACGGGCGTGGTCGCCGACCAGGCCTCATTGAACTTTCCTTCGGTAAACGCCCGCTCGAGGCGGTGTCGCGGCAGGATTGGTACTCCGTCAACGAGCCGGAGTCCCGGGGCAAACAACGACGGCAGTCGGACGATTACCGTCGCTGGATCGGGCGCCTCGACCAGCAGCGGCTTTCCATTGACGAGCGTGTCGGTCGCCAACGGAGATTTGATTCGGGGATCGTAGAGCACGCGGAAGGAGAAGGCGACGTCGGCAGATGTGAACGGCGTCCCGTCGGAAAACAGCACGCCCTGACGCAACTTGAGCGTGTAGGTCAGGTGATCAGGCGATTCGGTCCAACTCTCCGCCAGCCAGGGTTCCAGCGTGTCGTTGGTGCGATTGACTCGCGCCAGGGTCGCGTGCGTCAGGAGAGCCAGCACTTCGCCGGGCGCGCTGTAATCAACATAGCGATTGTGCGTCGTTGGCTCTGCGCGGAGTGAGGCAACGAGTTCGCCGCCTCGAACCGCAGCACCCACACGTCCATCGGAGGATGGTGTCGTCGCCGTTCCCGTCGTCGATGGCCGTCGCGCAAAATACGTCGCGAGCGCGATCGCCGCGACGATCGCCCCGATGACCAACGATTTCGAGAGCTTTCCGGCCACAGATGACCTAACCGGCCAATTTATTGGCCATCCTTAAAAAAGTGTGAATTTACGGGCATTTGGCGCGGGTATGCCATACCCGACGGGCGTAGCGGTACTACCGGCCAACGGATTGGCTCACCATCTCTTCGGCTTTAACCGGAATGAGCTTCAATCGCCACAGAAGTCCGGCTTTTGAGCGGTCACAGTGCATCAAAGAGTTCTCCGTTGTGCCTTGGATTCCCACGAAATTACTAAACCCTCCGTACCCACCAAACTCTGGCATGACGCGTGCCTCAGCAGCCGCCACACCCTGCGATCCCATGAGAACCTGGCCATGATCGAACTCTCGTCTCTGTTCGCCCGCCGGATCTCTGGTCCCGCGCTGATTCTCTCACTTGCGCTCGCTCCTGCGGTCGTCCACGCCGGTCCGCATCGCGCCCGTCTCTCGAAAGATCTCGAAGCGCGACTCGCCACAGGCAGTACGGGCGCCACGAGCGTGATCATCTCGGGAACCGAAACGACAATTCAGTCGCTCGCGCAACGGTACGGCGCAACGATCAAGAAACTGCTTCGAGGCGGCGCTGTCTTCGAGGTCACTGGCGATCAGCTGGACGCGCTGAGCAGCGACCCCAGCGTGGCGCATCTCTCCGGCGATGTGCGCGTGCAGCGGATGATCGCGACGGCGACCGAGGCCACCGGCGCGCCGCAAGTCTGGCAAGGTATCGCTGGCCTCCGTGGTTTTACTGGACAGGGTGTCGGTGTCGCCGTCATCGACTCAGGAGTCGCCGGCGAGCACGTGGCGATTCGCCGTCACCTCGTCGAGGCGCTCGATTTGACCGCCAAGAAGGGCACTGCGGCCGATCGATTCGGGCACGGCACGCACGTCGCCGGGATTATCGCGGGCACCGACGAAACCGGCGACTACTCCGGGGTCGCGCCGGGCGCTCACATCGTGAGCCTGAAGGTGCTCGGGCCCGAGGGGTCGGGCGACACCAGCGACGTCATCAACGCCATTGATTGGGCGATCGAACACAAAGCGTCGCACGCGCTCCGGATCATCAATCTGTCGCTCGGCCGTCCGGTTTTCGAATCCTATCGCGACGACCCGCTGTGCCATGCCGTCCAGCGCGCCGTCGATGCCGGACTGGTCGTCGTCGCCGCCGCGGGCAATCTCGGAAAAACGGAGGACGGCCGGCCGATCGCCGGGGCCGTCATGGCGCCGGGCAGCTGTCCGTCATCCCTCACCGTCGGCGCACTGAACACCGGCACAACCGTGCAACGGTCCGACGACGTCGTCGCGACCTACAGCTCACGGGGACCGACGGCGATCGATGGCCTGATGAAGCCAGACCTTGTGGCGCCTGGCAACAAGATCGTCGCGGCGGCCGCGCCGGGATCGTACCTGGTCCAGACCTATCCCGAGCGCATCGTCGCCGGCCGCGGCGCAAACGCGTATATCCAGTTCAGCGGAACCAGCATGGCGGCAGCAGAAGTGTCCGGGGTGACTGCCCTGCTCCTGGAGGCCAATCCGTCGCTCACGCCCGCCGACGTCAAGCTACTGCTGCAGGTGACGAGTTCACCGGTTTCCGGGGCAGGTCTCATCGAGGCGGGCGCCGGCAGCGTCAATGCCGCCGCCGCTGTCGCACTGAGTCTGGCCCCAAGTGCGAGCCTGGTGGAGACAACGATTGGGGGAGAGACGGTCAGGATGTCGAAGATTGCGTGTCTAACAGACACCGCAATTCAGTCAGTCGCTAATTACTCGAGCCTCGGTACGGTGATTCTGGTTCCGCAAACGATTGTTTGGGGTGAAACCATCGTTTGGGGCGAAACCATCGTTTGGGGCGAAGCAAACGTGCAAAGTGAAGCCAGAGTTACGGTGATCGGCAAAGAGTCATTGGCACAGACCATCGTGTGGGGCGAGACGATTGTTTGGGGAGAGACCATTGTCTGGGGTGAAACCATCGTCTGGGGCGAAACCATAGTTTGGGGAGAAGTACAACGAGACGAGTAGTTGTGTGCAACGACGAGAAATACCAACGTTACATTAAGGGAGCTTAAAATGCGTTTAATCGTTTGGGGCGACTGACTTATACTGTGCGGTCAGGCAAGTAGAACAATGAAAGAAGAGCGATTGTCCAAAGGTGCGCGTCTGTACGTTGGTGCCGTGATTGCGGTCGGCGCGATTGCTCTTCTGCATTCCATGTACGTGTTGCAGGAAGATCCTGTCAGCTATCACTGGTCCATATTAGCTGGCCTTACCCTTCTAACAGGGTCTTTCACAGTACGAATTCCCGCCATTCCGGCGAGACTATCGGTCTCCGAGATTTTCGTGTTTGCCGCCGTCCTATTGTTCGGACCGGCAGCGGCAACCATGATTGTAGTCTTGGATTCTTTGGTGATTTCGCTTTGGCAAAAGAAAGGACCTCGGCAAGTCTCACGCATTCTTTTCAATGTAGCCGCTCCAGCCGTAGCAATCTGGATCGCTGCTCACAGCTTTTATGCTTTGGCTGCCATTCAACCATTAGCGAAGCACCCACAGCCGATTCTTCCTCTACTTGTACCGATATTGGTATTGTCCGTACTCTACTTTCTGCTGAACAGCGTCCTAGTGGCTTGGGCGGTTGCTCTTGAAAAGAAGATTTCTGCGTTCTCTGTCTGGCGTGAAAGTTTCTTGTGGCTTTCTCTAAACTACTTTAGCGGCGCTTCAGTTGCCGCACTTCTACTACCGTATCTTCAACCTGCACAACCTCAGTTCGAATTTGCCAGGGTGATAGGTATTCTCCTGCCGCTCTTACTAATCTCATATCTCACATTTAAGACTGCAATGGGACGCGTCGATGACGCGCATCGACATCTTAAGGAACTAAATGATCTTTACCTGTCGACGATCGAAACGCTTGCGATGGCAATCGACGCCAAAGATCAAATCACTCACGGGCACATACGGCGTGTTCAGGCTCACGCCGTAAGACTGGCTCGGGCGATGGGTGTGAAGGATTCCGCACAGATCCGAGCAATAGAGGCTGCAGCGCTACTACATGACATGGGTAAGTTGGCAGTTCCAGAGTACATCTTGAATAAGCCAGGCCCGTTGACGGCGGCAGAGTTCGATAAGATGAAATTGCACGCTAGTGTAGGGGCTGACATATTATCGTCGATTGATTTTCCCTATCCAGTCGTTCCGATTGTCCGACATCATCATGAGAGCTGGGATGGGTCCGGATATCCTGATGGACTCCAGGGAGCATCTATTCCAATCGGCGCGCGAATTCTGTCCGTCGTTGATTGCTACGACGCATTAACATCGGATCGGCCTTACCGTCCTCGTCTGTCGGACAAAGAAGCATTACGAATTTTATCGGAGCGCCGTGGGCACATGTACGATCCCTTAGTTGTGGATACTTTTACTAGGATTCACGGCCAAGGCGGCCTCATAACTGAGGAATTGTCTGAGAAGTCTTCGTTCACTAACCTTATGAACAGTGCGCTTCCTTCTCACTCTGCTATACCTGACGTGAATCCGCTGGAGGACATCACCGCCAGTGGAGAGGAGATGCTGATACTTTTCGAGCTAGGGCGAAACTTAGGAGACGCCTCCGACCTATCACAAGTGGGTGACATTGTTCTGCGGCACTTGCGCCGGCTCGTTCCGTCTTCTTTAACTGTTTTGTACTTGCACGACCAGGAAGCCGCAGAGCTAGTTGCGAGTTACGTGTCTGACGAGCATTCGGTAGTCTTCAACGGCCTAAGAATTCCTCTGGGACAACGCCTAACTGGCTGGGTCGGTGCACACAAACAAAGCATCCGTAACTCCGATCCAGTACTTGATCTGGGAGATGTCGCGCGGTCCGTAACACCAAGACTCCGAAGTTGCCTCAGCGCGCCTCTCGTGATTGGTCAGTCGCTCGTCGGGGTCTTGTCCCTGTATTCACATGGTCAGCAGGCATTCAGCGAAGATCATCAGCGGATCGTAGAAGTAATTGCTAGACAGATTTCTCCGTCACTGCAGGGAATAACTCAGCGCCGCAAAGCCCGAGGCTTGGAGGCTGTGGCGTTAGCGGTCAAGGAACGAGAAGCGCCTTATATTGACGACTGCAACTTCGGTGTATGTGTGATAGTTGTCACAATCGCTGCACAGGAGAGTGACCAATCGCCATCGGTGGATAATACGGAGAACGCAATAAGTAAGTGTCTTAGACATCATCTTCGAGCTACAGATATCTGTTTCCGCTACAAGCGCGATCAGTACGTGATCATTCATCGGCCCATCGAGTCTGGCGACGGCGAACTGCTAGTGCGGCGTCTCAGAATAGCAATAGAGGAGCTGTCTCTCGAGTTGAGGCCTGAAAGAAGATTGAGGGGCCACGTCACATTGGCCAACATGCCAGATGTCAGCGATTCACTCGACGAGTTAGTACTAGCTGCCAAACGGGACGCTGACCAAGAGGTCGCCCGTAAAACCAACCATGTTGGTAAGTCGCCGGAATCCATTCACTGAGGTGCCCTTGCAGTCCGCCTTACCGCTTGTCGAGTCTGAGGTCCGGGCCGGGCATTTTAGTAGAGCATTGTCACTTCTTGATGACGGGACGAGGACGATTCGGCCATTGGAGCCTTCCCGTTTCGACGCACTACGAGCCGAGTTGCTATACCAAACCGGTCAGCACGCACTCGCCTCTCGCCTCAGCAGACAACTATTGCGAGAGTCGTTGCCCGTCCGCTTGACGGCAAGGGTTGCGTACATTGCGGCCATGGTGGACTTCGAAACGGGACACTTTGAAAGTAGCCTCGAGCACATCCGGCAAGCGGTTTCGACGGCGGATCGAAGTGGCGACGCAATAGTTCTGGCGACAACCCAACTGGGTCTTCTGCGCCTTGTGGCGGATGCGGATACGGCAATCGTTCCTTTGTTGCGTGATGTCCGTCGCACTATCGCGAGCACCGGCGATCCACACTTGATGATTGCACTCCGCCTTCATTTTGCGCGCGTCGAGGCGTCTCGGTACAGTCCAAAGGAATCCGAGCGGCATCTGAATGCGGCGCATTCCCTCCTTAAGGCGTTCCCCAACGCGTGGCTACAAGGGAGGGTGCACCTGGGTTTATCGATTGTTAGTACTTTGAGTGGTGATCCGTCTGGCGCCGTTGCCCAGGCGCGGCTGGCAATAGACTGCGCCGCCCTTTCGGGACACGTACGGACGGAGTTGGCTGGGCTTATCAATTTGTCTCATGCGCTTCAAAGCAGGGGGGATTTCGAGGCTGCAACACACTCGATAGCCACAGTGCTAGCAAAGTGCAGTGACGATCTTGAAATCGTCGTTGCGGCACTCGACTCTCAGGCGAACGTACTGATTCGGCAAAATCGGTTGAGTGACGCGAGGGAAATTCTCCGAGAGATTGATCGTTTAATTGTGTCTGTACCGCCCGATCTCCAGACACGCTGGGCATCGTTCATGCTCTCGGAGACACGCATTCGCCTATTGCAGCGCGAGCGCCGTTGGGATCTCGCTGAATATGAGTCGCTGTCAGCGGTTGAGAAGGCGGCGGAAACGAATGACCCTTACTGGCGAGACAGGTTCGTATTACTGCGAATCCGTGCATTGGTGGGTCTCGGAAAGCTCAAGCAGGTAGCGGAGACGCTTAGCGCAATGGAAGCACCAGTGACGCTCGATGCGCTCGCCGAACGAAACCGAGTCCTCGGTTATGCCGCGCTCGCAGCCGGTCAGGGCAACCGCGCACACCAACTCCTACAACGCGCCAGTCGCATCGGCATAAACGCCGGGGCAACCTCGGAGGATCCAATACCCGTGTCACATCCTGAAACTGCGCACACTGTCAGTGAAAGTAATTCTGGCAACGCTCCTCACACACCGCCCGATCTCGATAGTGCTGTGGCGCTCATCGAGCTCGGGGGTCACACACACATTCTGGCGCGGGAGGCGCTGGCAGTCGTCGATGCCACGCAATGCGCGCGTGGAGTAGCCATCATTGCCTTCGGTGCCAACGGGCCCCAGGTCATCGACCGCAGGGGATGGGACGAACCGGCGGCGCTCGCGGTCGCGCGCAAGCCGGCCTCCTGCGAAGTCATCGCGCTCGGCGAACATCGCGACGAGCCGTGGCAGCTCATTGTCTACCCGAAGGCCGAGCTCGAGCATCGCTGCGCACTGATTGCGATCAGGAAACTGATCGGCATGGCGCTCACGCTCGATCGGTATCGGCGCGACGAGCAGCAGCGCGCGGCGCTGTGGCCCACCGAGACTCTCGACGGCGATCCGGACAGCATCTGGGCGTCGGAACAGATGTCGGAGGTCCTGGCGGTGGCGCGGCGAATCGCGGCGACGCCGCTGTCGGTGCTGCTGACCGGTGAGACCGGGACCGGCAAGGAGATGCTGGCGCGCGCGATTCATCGCGGTTCCGATCGCGCCGATCGGCCGATGATTCCTTTCAATTGCACCGCCGTCCCGCGCGACATGATCGAGAGCCAGCTCTTTGGCTATCGTCGCGGCGCGTTCACCGGCGCCGATGCCTCGTTCGCCGGCGTGATCCGAACCGCGGCCGGCGGCACGCTGTTCCTCGACGAAATTGCCGACGTGCCGCTCGACGTCCAGCCCAAGCTTCTCCGCTTCCTCGAGACTCACGAGATCCATCCCCTCGGGGAAACGCAGCCGGTGAAGGTCGACGTCCGCGTGATTGCCGCGACCAATGCGAAACTCGAGCAGCTCGTGGCTGAGGGGCGCTTCCGCGAGGATCTGTTCTATCGCCTCAACGTCATCCACCTGAGGCTCCCGCCACTGCGCGAACGGCGCGAAGAGATTCCGCCGCTGGTCGACCACTACCTGCGGAAATACGCCGACGAACAGAAGAAGGGACGCCTGACGCTGGCCGACGAGACGCTCGAATACCTGCTGCTCTATTCCTGGCCGGGAAACGTGCGTCAGCTGGCGAACGAAGTCCGACGGATGGTGGCGATGGCCGAAGCTGAATCAGCATTGACGCCGACACTCCTCTCGCCCGAGATCCAGGCATCACGCCGGACGATTCCGGCCACGACAAGCGTGGAACCGGAGGTGCGCGTGCGAATCGATCAGCCGCTGCCTGCGGCGGTGGAGCTACTGGAACAGACGATGGTCAAGAGTGCGCTGGACAAGACGCACGGGCGCGTCGAAGAAGCGGCGCGCATCCTTGGGATTTCGCGAAAAGGGTTGTTCTTGAAGCGTCGCCGCTGGGGCTTGAACCTGCAGCATCATTAATCCGAGGGGCTGCGCCCTCGGACTCCCCTACCGGCTCGCGTCGGTGCGCTCGCTCGCGTCGTCGTTCGCGTGGCCTCGAGGCGGGCGTTCGTGTCTTGGAACAGTTGTCGTGCACTCAGGCCTCGCCCAGAATCTGTTTTGCCTGCCTGTTGTGCCGGGCGATGTGCGCCGTCGCCCATTCAGCGAGTTGATAGACGCTGATCGTGCCGACGACCGCGTTGGCGATTCCCATCCGACCGCCGCGCTCGCAGGTCAACACATCGAACGCGCGGGCCATCTTCGTTCCCGACGCCTCGAGTGCCGCGACCGCCTCCGTTCGTTTCACCGCTGGCGGCGGATGCAACGCCGCAGGCGCCTGGAGGCGATTGGGAATGGACGCCGCGATCTCGGCCCACGGACGCTCCTGAAACGACTCAGGGAGCGGCTGTGGTCCAGTGGTATCGCCGGCAATCATGCCGGCGAATCTCGTCGACACCGTCGCGACATGCCAGCCGATCTGCGCGACCGACCATCCGGTCGGGTTGTGACGCTCGGCCGCTTCATCACTGGCACCACGCAGCCGCGCCACCAGCCGCTCGTTCGCAGAGGCAAACGATTCTCGCAGGTGCCGAATTCGCGCCAGGTGGGCCGCTTGCACTCCGTCCATGAGTAATTACTCCTTCGGCCTGAAGGCGGAAGCCACAGGCTCAACGCCCTCCAAAAAACGCCGGCAGCGGCATGTCGCGCATGGTGTGGAGGCCCGGCGCGACCTCGAGGATCTTTGGCAGTGAGTTGACGACAATCGATGCGGTGGCGATGTCACCGTGCACGCCGCCTGCGAGCTTCATCTTCAGGCGCGGAGAGCCGACAATGTCGACCGCATCGAACGACTCGGGCGCCCCGAGATAGGCCTCCATGTGCAGCGTGATGACCGGCGTTCCATTGCGGAAGCCCAAGCCATCCTGGACGATGCCGCACACGTAACCCGGATCGACGGCGAGGAATTCGCTGGAGACGGTTTCGGTCGCCATCTTCGGCTGGATCTCGTCCGTGATTCGATCGAGCTTCCACCCGAGCGCTTCGGCAATCATCGATATCGATTCGGCCAGCCCGACGTGGCGCACACTTCCATCGTCAACCTTCTTCTGGAACTGCTCTCGCGTCAGGCCGGCACCGATCTTCTGCTGAAATGGCAGCCGTCGAATGCGCGCATCCTGGACGCGATCGACACGAACCGATTCGACGCGCTCGCATACGCCGGTCAGCGCGATCGGCAGCGCATCCATCACGAATCCGGGATTGACGCCGGTGCCAAGCACCGCGACCTTCGACTTCTTCGCAAGCTGGTGGATGGCCCGCGCGTATCGCATGTTTCCCCTGGTCGGATACGCGAGCTCCTCGGTCGTCGAAACGATTGGCACCTTCAGCTTGAGGATCTCCTCCACCTGGGGGAGCACCTTCTTCAGCGATGAGCTCGTGCAGAGAACAACGACGTCCGGTTTCGCGGCCTTGATCGCTTTCTTCACATCGCCGGAAACCTTGACGCGCAGGGCGCGCCCCACACCTGCGACTTCTCCGAGATCGCGACCGGCCTTTGCCGGATCAATATCGGCCGCGCCGACGATCCGAAACCCTTTGCGCTCCGCGACCTGACGCACGACGCCCGCCCCGATTGGTCCCAGGCCGACGTGCAGGACCTTGATTGGCCCGGTCTCTGATGCCATTCCAACGCTCCTGATAATGCCGATGAAGATGAATGCGACCTTCGATTATAGCTTCGCGACCGAGATAACGGAGGTGACACGAGGTACGTTGGTGTAGGATTGGCGCGTGTTCGGGCGTTCCACGGCGCTCGTGGCGCTGCTTGTCGCGAGTGAAGCAGCGATCGGCGGCGCACCCCAGGCTCCCTCAGCGACGCCGGCGGTAACAGCGGCAGCCGTTGCCCCCCGATCACCGCGAAATGCGAGCTACGCCATCACTGCGCGGCTCGATCCCGCAAGCCGCACAATTTCCGGCAACGAGATTGTCACCTGGCGCAACACGTCAACCATCGCGGCCAATGCGCTGCGGTTCCACCTTTATTACAACGCCTGGCGCAATACTGCTTCGACGTGGATGCGCGAGCGGCGACTGAGCGGCCGTGCACCCGAAGAGAAGTACCAACAGTCCGACTGGGGCTGGATCGACGTCACGAACCTTCGGATCATCGGCGCCGACGGCTCCGGCGGTGACCTGACCAACCAGCTTCGATTCATCGCGCCAGATGACGGAAATACCGCGGATCGCACCGTTGCGGAGGTTCCGCTGGCTCGCGCAGTGGGTCCGGGTGAAACAGTGAACGTCCAGATCGCATGGTCGGCGCACGTACCGAGAACGTTCGCGCGGACCGGCGCAATCGGAAACTTTTTCTTCATCGCGCAGTGGTTTCCGAAGATCGGCGTGCTCGAGAACACCGGCTGGAACTGCCATCAATTTCATCTCTCGACGGAATTCTTCGCCGACTTTGGCACCTACGACGTGCGGCTCACGCTGCCGCGGGGCTGGATCGTCGGCGCGACGGGGATCGAGCGCGATCGTCGGGACGAGCCGGACGGCACGACCACCCATCATTACTACCAGGACGATGTCCACGACTTCGCCTGGACGACGAGTCCCGACTATGTCGAGCGCCATGCAACGTTCGAGCACCAATCGCTTCCCCGTGCTGATCTGCGCCTGTTGCTGCAAAAGGAGCATGCCGGCCAGGCGGAGAGATATTTTGAAGCGGCGCGCGCCGCGCTGAAGTACTACGGCGAATGGTTCGGGCCATATCCCTATGGCCACCTAACCATCGTCGATCCGGCCTGGCAGAGCGCTGCGGACGGAATGGAGTACCCGACGCTCATCACGGCGGGTACCTCCTGGCTCCAGCCGCCGCACACCGAAGATCCTGAAGATGTCACAGTCCATGAAGCCGGTCACCAGTTCTGGTACGGCATCGTCGCGACCAACGAGTTCGAGAACGCGTGGATGGACGAAGGGATCAATACGTTTGCGACCGCGCGCGTGATGCAGGAGCGGTACGCCCCGACCTATACGCTCACGCGCTATTTCGGCGGCTTCGTGCCGTATTTGATGCGCGATTTTCCGAGAAGTCGCGAACGCGAGGGCGATCGGCTTGGCACGTATCGGACGGGCGCCAAAGGTGATGCGCAGTCGACACCAAGCTGGCAGTACTGGCCGGGCACGGCAGGATCGATCACCTACGACAAGACAGCCTTGTGGCTTCACACGCTGGAGCGGATGGTCGGATGGGAAGTGCTTCAGCGAATCCTCTCAACCTACTTCATGCGCTTTCAGTTCAAGCATCCGAAGCCGCAGGACTTCTTCGACGTCGCCAACGAGGTCAGCGGACGCGACCTGACGTGGTTCTTCGATCAGGTGTATCGAAGCTCGAATGTCTTCGACTATGGCGTGGACGCGTTGCGAAGCGACATCGATGTCATCGACGGAGCGATCCCAGCCGGCGTGAAGACAGAGCTACGGCAGGCCTCGTATCGGACCCAGGTCATCGTCCGGCGCTACGGCGAGGGGATCTTCCCGGTCGACGTCAGGGTTGTCTTCGAAAACAAAGAAGAAGTGCGCTGGCACTGGGACGGCCGCGATCGCTGGAAGAGGTTCGAAGTGGAGAAACCGGTTCGCGCCTCCTTTGCGCAGGTCGATCCGGAACATGTGCTGCTTCTTGACGTCCGCTACACGAACAACTCGCTGAGCATGGAACCACAGTCGGCACGCGCGGCGCGAAAGTGGTCGCTCGCGTGGCTGATCTGGCTGCAGGACCATCTGCTCACCTACGGCTTCTTCGTCTGATTGCCGCTGATGGCCGCTGCCGCCGCATTTCGTGAGGGAATTCGTCGCGTCAATCACGCCCCCGGCCTCGTCGCCGGCATGTTCGCGGTCACGCTGCTTGTATCGCTGCCGCTCGCCTACGCCCTGGACACGATGATCGCCGCGCACCTCGGGTCGAGTCTCGCCGCCGAATCACTCGCGACCGGAACGAACGACGACTGGTGGCAGGAGTTTTCGGCTCAGTCGAGCGGACTGGGCACCACCTTTCTTCCAACCATCTCCGGATTCGCCGCGGTGTTGAACAATCTGAGCGGGTTCGTGGATCACGCGCCACTCGCGGCAACCATCGTCGGCGTCACGGCGGCGTGGATGGTGCTCTGGTCCTTTCTGTCCGGAGGGATCATCGATCGGTTGGCGCGGGCCCGCCGCACACGCTCCCACGGTTTCTTCGGCGCCTGCGGCATGCATTTCTGGCGGCTGGTCAGGCTGGGGGCAACTGCCTGGGTCGTCTACGCCATCCTGTTTCGCTTCGTCCACCGCTGGATCTTCTCCGATGCCTATAGCTGGTTGACGCGCGATCTCACCGAGGAGCGATTAGGCTTCGCCATTCGACTTGCCGGCTATGCGGTCTTTGGCGTGTTGCTCCTCGCCTGCAATATCGTCTTCGACTACGCCCGCATCCGCATCGTCGTCGAGGACCGTCGCAGCGCGATTGCCGCAGTCCTGGCGGGTGCGCGGTTCGTGCGACGTCACGCTGCGGGAGTTCTTGGGTTATACGGCCTGAATGCCGTAGCATTTCTTTTACTCATTGCTCTGTACGCGTTGGTCGCTCC
>Ga0310890_10000153_pt1 | contig 19153 bp, 15 predicted proteins | sample T20D3metaG_FD_203751 | JGI IMG/M metagenome (GOLD analysis project Ga0310890, IMG submission 203751) | Lab incubated soil microbial communities from West Virginia University Organic Research Farm, Morgantown, WV, United States - T20D3 | ecosystem: Environmental > Terrestrial > Soil >... | reverse complement strand
TTCGCGCCGGGATGGACGTCATAGAGAACACCGGCTATTACAAATTACTGCTGATGTACAAGGGGGAGATACCCTTCGAAACGCTGGCCGACGAGACGAAGAAACAGGAAGCGTCCGCAGCCTCCCACAGCATCATGTACGGACTTGGTAACTGGCTTCTGTATAACGGACGCAAGGCCGAAGCGGCTGAGGTGTTCCGGCAGATTGTGGCGAGCGACCAGTGGACGAGCTTCGGGTACATTGCTGCTGAAGCGGACCTGAAGCGGATCGGTTCACCAGGAAATACGCGCCGCAGATTTTCACAGATAAACGCAGATCAGACTTAAGAACCCATGAGGTATCCCTCCTACTTCTTATCTGCTTTATCTGTGAAAATCTGCGGCTGGTTTTAGAACGGCAGGCACCAAATCGTGTTGCGGTTGCACGTAATCAGTCGTTCACGGCAACAACTCGTCTTCTCACCACTCTCTGATCCAAACTTCTCGTTCTCAAGTTTCACTCAAGCTGGTTTCACTCTTCGAGATTGATTCTCAATCCGCGTTTGAGAAATCTCAAATTCACTTCCCACAGTCACCATAAGCCATTTGCGGGCATGCCCATTGCTCCTTTTAAGGCGACGGACCAAACCATCACAAGCTACTACCCCACGGTTTGACTCCGATGACCGCTGTCAGTGCACGGTTCTTTCCGCTAATCAGTCGGCATGAGGCGCTGACACACAAGAACAAATCAGCCGATTAGAAGGAGCACGAAAATGCGTACCCGACTGGTCTCCCCGATTCTTCTGGGTCTCTTCTTTACTGTCCTCTTCACTGCAATCCCCGCCCGTGCATTCGACGACGATGAACCAGACGATTACGACGTAAAAGCGCGCGTCGTCCGCATCAGTCTGATTGGCGGCGAAGTCAACCTCAAACGTGTCGGAAATACCGACTGGGAGCGGGCGCGACTCAACTTTCCATTAGTCGAAGGCGACACCATTGCAACCGATGCTGACAGTCGTTTGGAAATCCAGATCGACGCTCGCAATTTCGTGCGGCTCGGACCGAGCTCGGCTCTCAAGATTCTCACGTTGCGCGATGAAGGAATTGCACTTGGCGTGTTTGCGGGCACGGCCGTTATCCGTCTCGCGCGATTCGACCGCCAGAAAGAATATTTTGAGATCGATGCGCCACACTCGACGCTGGCCGCGGAAAAGAATGGATTGTATCGGGTCGATGTCGCGCGCGGAGGTCACGTGCGATTTACCGTGCGGGACGGAGGTAATGCGCGAATCTACTCGGACACGTCTGGTTTCGCTCTGCGTGATGGGCGAACGGCTGAACTGATTACTGAAGGCGATAATGCGGGCGACTGGGAATTCGTCGCGGCAGCCACAGCTGATGTTTTGGATCGATGGGTAGATGATCGTGAGCGTTATCTCGCGCAACGTTTACGTTACGACGTTCAGTACTACGACGCGTATGTTTGGGGGGCGGAAGATCTGGATGCCTATGGCGATTGGGTCTACGCTGCTGAATATGGTTGGGTTTGGCAGCCACGTAGTACAGCCATAGGCATCTATGATGATTGGGCGCCTTACCGCTACGGTCATTGGACATGGGTTCCGCCGTATGGGTGGACGTGGGTTGGTTACGAACCCTGGGGCTGGGCGCCGTATCACTACGGTCGCTGGGTCTATTACAACAACCGTTGGGCCTGGAGTCCGCGAAGTCGTTACTTCAGAAATCGAAGTTGGTGGCGTCCGGCGCTCGTCGCATTTCACATTTCATTCGATAACTATTACTGCTGGTATCCGCTTCATTACTACCAGCGCGATCCGCACTCACGTTATTACCATCATGCTACTCGTGAGCGATTGATTGCGTTACACGCCTATGAGTTGGCTGAACTGCGACGCGTGAATCCTGCGTACTTGCGAGCGGTAACGAGGATTCCAGCAAGATCGATTGGCGACGATGCTCTGCGACCCCAGCGTGCCGACGATACTCTCGCGCGACGCGCAGTCAACGCGGATCCTGTTAGAGGAGGATTACCGGCGCGTGTCGGTACGGGTCAGGATGGACAAGATAGATCGGCCGCTGGTCAACGACCCGATCGGCCGATGATAGCTCGTCCGCCAATTCGCTCTTTTCCAACAGCTGGCCTTCCGGACACCACCGGGGCAGCAACTCGAACACCAGGAGCGCCACTGGATGATGAACTGCGTCGCTCGAGAATCTTCAATGGTCGTGAACCGCGAGGCGCGTCTCCATCTGATACCTCAAGAGGAGGAACGCCGGAGAGCAGACCGACAGGCGCAGTTTCGCGTCCGCCACGGATTGTTGGGGGAGGTGATTCAGGAAATCCCGATGTCACTGGTCCAACAGGTGAATCGTCGAAGCCTTTGAGGTCGAGAGTTACAACTCCGGTTGCGCCAACAAATCCTGATGGCGAACGACTGGATCGACGCGCGCCAGCATCACCGAATAATCCGTCGACTGATACGTCACCTGCGCCGCGTTCTACTGAAACGCGCGACGATCCACCCGTCCGGGTTGTTCGACCAGTACAGCGTGACGATGGTGATAAGCCATCACGCGAACGGCAGCGGATCGAGGCTCCACGCTCGTCTGACAATCCATCGCCGCCGCCACGATACGAGTCTCCGCGTTCGGAGCCTTCCGATCCCCCCGCAAGAACATCGAGACCCGACCGAGGTGAGCCGACGGAAAGATCTGAGCCTCGTTCATCGCCGCGTTCGGAACCGCGATCAGATCCACCGGCTCGTTACGAACCGCCGCCAAGATCCGATCCACCACCGCGCTCTGAACCACCGCCACGTTCTGAATCGCCTCAGCGATCTGAGCCGCCTCCGAGGTCAGATCCACCGCCACAGCGATCGGAGCCAAGGTATGAGCCGCCTCCTCGTAACGATCCCCCGCCACAGCGTTCCGAACCGCGGTATGAGCCGCCTCCCCGTAACGATCCCCCACCGCAACGTTCCGAGCCGCGGAATGAGCCGCCTCCCCGTAACGATCCCCCACCGCGTTCGGATCCGCCGCCGCGTTCGGATCCGCCGCCACGCTCCGATCCGCCGCCAAGATCGGATCCACCGCCACGATCGGATCCTCCTCCGGCACGACCAGGGAAGCCCGACGACCCCGTTCGTTAACTGCGTGATCTGAACTAAGCCGCGCCCCGGATTCGCTCTCCGGGGTCGCGGCTCGCAAGAAGTTAGAAGGCTGGCCATGAAAGCTGTTCGTTTCGTCATACTTTTTCTTGCCTTTGTAGTTGCTTTGATTGTTGGAGCCTACGTCTCTGCAATTGTTGGCAGCGCGCAAGTGATCAATCCCGATCTTCGTCCTGATCTCAGGCGAGCGTTGCGATCTCGGCAGCCGGCGTTTTCACAGCGCTCGCGGGGTGGCAGCTATGAGCCCGCAATACCCGCAAATGAACGAGCGCGTCGCCCACGCTTGAGTCGCAGTGACAAGCGAACGATTGCGCGTGCGATGAGTGGCGATCAGAACATTCCTGCGACGACGCCGATTCCACCCGGCACGCAGCTACACCGAGTTCTGCATACATCGCAGGTCAGTCTTACCTCCACGGCGGGAACCGACGAGCAGTTCGTCGATCGTAATTTGGATCTCGGTGCTGATGAACGCACCACCTTCGATTCAGCGGGCGGTTCGTTTGATATCGCAGTGGGTCGTTCAGGCTCGCGTTATGAAGTTTACTCAGCCACTCTCAATAATCGATTGATAGGTGTTCTCGTCGTTGCTCTCGATACGAATGGTGACTTCGTCGTGAACCAGTCAGCAACCTACGATCTACAGCGCGACTTTAGCTTGCCTTCAGCGGCAGCAGTCGTAGCGGGAACGGCTCTTGACGGTCGTGAGTTCGTTGTTATTTCTTCGAGTGGTTACTACAACTCCGCTGACCCGGATGATCCGAACAACGAACCTTCACCCGGAGTTGTGTTGCTGGTTCGCAATCCTTTGACTGGTGGTTTTGATAACTCGCGTTCTCGCACACTGGTAACGGTCGGCGACAATCGTCTGTTCAATGCAAACGGACTGGCGCTGCTTCCGAACAACGACGTGCTTATTGCTGATTTTGCGTCCGACGAGTTGAGAATCATTCGCGACACCAACCAGGACGGATACCCGGACACACTCGACAACGTCCCGTACTACTCGTATCAGTTCTCTGACGATGCACCGCTGGACGTTGCGGTGAACTCGCGCGGTGTTGTCTTCTCTCATTCAGTTGGAAACGACTCGCTCATGTTGGCGGTTTACGACGACAACGGTGATGGTCGAGCGGATTACGACGAGGTTGTGGTCGAAGGACTTTCGATCGACAACAATCTTTTCCTGCATGGTCTGACAGTCGATCAGAGAGGAAACGTCTACGTGATTGAAGATGCTTCTTCTTCGTTCGACGGGTCTGACGGAAACGGCGGTATCGCACGCATCGATGCTTTTCCCGATCCTAATCTTGACGGCACGCTTAGAGACGGAAGCGTCTTTTCGATTGCAGATTTCGACGACCATGCATTGTCGGGCCTGGCTTTTGGTGGGCCCACACAGGGACGCAAGTTGATCCGAAAGACTTTTCGAACGATGGGACGACCCGGCAGTGAACCGTCAGACACGCCAACTGTTGAAGTCCCAACATTTGATCTGCCTACGACGCCAGGGATTTTGCTACTGAACTTGCCGTCTTCAGTTGATGAGGCTGATTCAGAAGAAGAGAAACGTCCGTGTGAGGAATCCAAGACCGAGCAAGAGAAGACAACGGAGAACGAGCGCGACGGCAGGAGCAAGAAAAAGCAGCCGCAGATTTGCACAGATAACCCGGAAAAGAAAGAGATAAGTGATGAGTGATGAGTGATGAGTGATAAGTGACGAGAAAGGAGAAGAGGAACTCACCGTCTCTTATCTCTAATCACTAGTTCTGATCTGCGTTATCTGTGCAAATCTGCGGCTGCTTTTTCTTGCTTCGGAACGAGTACTTCTATTCGTTGTTCGGTGGTTCGATTGACATTCTTGGCAGGATTCTTGGCTGGCCATCCATCTCACTCACAATGTCTCCCGTACGAGTCGCTCCCATTCGTTCATAGAAACCGGCTGCATTAGGATCGGCAGTGATATCAATTCGACGGACATTCATCGCAGTTGAGCGGTCCATCGCATCGAGAAACAATTCCTTGCCCACGCCGCTACCGATATAAGCGGGAGCAACCCACATGTGCTCGAGCTCTGCTCGTTCGCCATTGATGCATAAGGCATAGAAGCCGCAGATCTGTTGATCACGCTCCGCAACATACACCTGGTTATCTCGGACAAAATCGGGCGCGATTGTGAGGTCTGCGCTCCAGCGTTCTATCCAGTTTTCAGGGTAGCCCCAATACTTCTTTGCGTCGTGAGCTATTCGCGAGAGGAGTTCAGCCTCTTCGGGAAGGGAACGTCTGATCAGCATGTTCATAAGAGCGTTATCATTGAAGCTGCCAAACCGAGCCGTCGGCATAGGTGATTCTGACGACGACGACTTGTTCCTCGAGTCCAGATCGCTCTTTCTTGTCGAGAGAGTTAACGCTGATTCGTCTGGTTGGAGGAGTTGGAACCATGAACGACAGCTCTTTGCTTTTACCTGGACCTATCGTCTGGACACTTGTGAACTGTCGTCGGCCGAGCTCCTCGCGGGTGCCGGCGTCATAGAAAATGTAGTCCCAGTCGATCTCCTTGATGGCTTTCGTACTGCCGTTCCTGATCGACGTGCGATAGAGAAAGACGTAACGTGGAACTTCGGCGCTTTCGTTTTCCCGCCGCGCTTCTGAGATCTTGACGTCAGCTTTTGCGTCGCTCTCGATTTTCTTGATGTCTGCTGAGTTACCTCGTTTGGCGTCTGTCAAACGCTTTTCAGCACGAGCGCGCATCTGCATTTCATGAAAGTTCTCGTTGGGCCCTCCAAACGGATTGTGTTGCCAGTTCAAGCGCTCCTTACTCCAGCTAAACTTGACGACTTCCACCTCCAATGCGGCCGGTTGTGGTGCAGCTGCTGTTTGTGCACGTAGTGCGGGGCCAAAGGAAACTAAAGCAACGAATACTAAGATTAGTCTCATCGTTTGCGCTCCTTTTCACAGCTGTCAGCGCGGAAAGTTCGGAGGTGATGTGCGCGTATTATGTCACACACGCTCGACATCGAAAAGAAATGGCTGGAGAGAAGTGTTCTCTCTCCAGCCATTGACTACGGTTCGTTGGAAAGACCGAAGTCGCCCAACGACTGAAGGATTAGAAGATATACCGCAGACCGAGAACGATGCGACGGTTTCCGCCATTGGTTCCCCACTGGTTGAGGAAGTTGGTGGAATTGACACGTCCTTCGGGGATACCGAAATCGCGTGTATTCGTCGCATTGTTAAATTCGGCTCGGAGTTGAATCCTCTGATTTTCACCAATCTTCGTGTTCTTGAAGATTCCGAAATCGAGGTTGTTGATTCCGTCAGCACGTAGGATATTGCGACCTGCATTACCCACGCGTTGAGCAGCCGTGATTCTCTGGAACAAGCTAGCACCGCCGGCCGCCAGGATTTCCGGAACGGCCATACTGCTCAGCGGAAGATTGGTTGCGAGGTTCGGCCGGATAGCGTCACCAACCAACGTGTTGATGCCGGATAGTGCGCCTGCCGGATCCGATCCATTAAGTACAGTAAACGGAGCACCACTTTGGAAAGTGAAGAAGCCGTTTAGCTGCCACCCACCCAACAAATGACCGGTTAAGCCTTGCTGGTTCTGATACCACGGAAGTTCGTAAACGAAGTTGCCGGTCAGACGATGTGGCCGGTCATACGTCGAACGAGCTCGATCTGCGTTGCGGTTAAACGAGTCTTGCGAAACAGCAACTTCACCGCTGGACGGATTGAAGATCTCCGACGCGGTATCGATAAATGAGCTCCAGGTGTAGTGGAGACCAGCGCTGAAGCCGCGACTGAGACGCTTCTCCAAACTACCTTGCATCGAGTGATAGATCGACGATCCTGCGTTTGCTCGGAGCCGAACGACGGCAGCTGTACGGTTTACGCGACAGCTATCCGGGTTGGGTCCAGTGAACGTAGGATTACAAGTGGCAGGAGCCAGCGTTTCAAGTCGACGCGGATTTCCGTCGAGTGTTTGGAACAACGCTGTACCCTTCGATCCGACGTATCCCAGGCGGAACACGACGTTTGGACCAAATTCACGCTGAGCCTCGAAACTCAAGCTCTGGTAGTAAGGTAAGCGGAAGTCGTCGCCTACGATTGTTCGCGTGAATTCATTGGGGTTCACACCGGCGTTCGAAACATTTGGTAGCCGGGTAAACGCATTGGGCACTGATGCCGCTCCCGCGAACGTCGTGTTCGCCGGCAAACTTACAGCCGCGATAAACGGGAATGAGCTGGCCACGTTCAAAGCAATATTGGTGAACGTGTAGTCGTTGGTCATCGCGTAACCGCCGCGGAACACCAGCCGATCGCCGCCGGTAATGAAGCCGATGACTCCGTCAGTGTCCGTGCGCGGATTCCAGTTGAATCCAATGCGTGGTTGGAAGTTGTTCTTGTCAACCTTTGGTACGGGTGTCCACGCAAAACGCGGGTCCCCACCGGCGACGCCGACGATTCGTTCATTGGCAGGTAATAAACTCAGTGTGGCTTCACCGTTTCGTTCGTAACGTAAGCCATACGTGAGTGCGAAATTAGGTCTGATTCGCCATTCGTCCTGACCATAGAAGTGAACGTCCCACCAATTGTAGTTATTGATGGCTTCGCCACCCGGCAACGGCTTGTTGATATTAGCCGCTTCGGCGAAGTCATTAACGAATGAGTTTAGCGTGGCGTATCGCAGCAACCCACGAATTGTCGGGACGAAGAAGCTCTGAATTCTGCTTTCGACGATATTGGTTCCGAGCTTGACGCTGTGGTTACCCGTGTGCCACGAGAGGTTGTCTTGAAGTTGGTAGATATTGTTGGTGCGAAACTGCGGTAGGTTCACAGCAAGCCCGATTGCCGTTCTGCTGGCTGCCGCATTGAATCCAATCAAGCCCAGCTCCGAAATCTCAAGAGATGGGATTTCTTCGGACCGCGGATCAGTCGCGCTGGTGACCGAAGCAAAGCGCTGGTAACCAATTCGCAACTCGTTAACCACAGTCGGCGTGAACGTGCCGATGTGCGACAACGCCAACGTTTGCTGCCGGTTAACGTTTTGAGTGGTCAAGCCCGGCGGTGTTGCTTGTCCGGTTCCGCCTGTATCCGAATCCGAGAACAAATAACGCGCAGTTAGCAGGTGTTTACTGCCGGCGTTGTGGTCAACTCGAAATGACGCCTGGTGGTTATCGAAGAAAAACGCGGTCGAACCGGTTATCGAACCAAGCGGTACATTGAACGTTTGTCCTCCGAGGGTGAAGGGTGCCGAAGCATTTATTGGAGCTTGAGCCGCTGGCAGGTGACGCAATAGAGCCTGCACCTGTGGCAAGTGACCTGCTGCCGTGGCCAATACCTGACGGCCTGCTTCGGTTGGAGCTCCGTTCAAAGTTGTACCAGAACCAAGTTGACGATCGCTCCAGCGCTGATACGAACCAAAGAAGAAGGTCCGGTTTTTACCGCTGATATATGTTGGACCGCCCTCACCGAAGCGCGGCAAATGCAAAGGACCACCGAGAGTGCCGCCTATCTGATTCTCAATTCTAAATGGCGCGTGTTGTCGCGAGGGGTTAGTGGACGCAGAGTTACAGAATCCGGCTCTCTTGTCCGTGTTGCTGCAAGCATTAAGCGGATTGCTGTTATGGAAGAAGAACAGTGAACCGTGATAGTCATTTGTTCCCGACTTCGTAATTGCGTTGAAGACTGAACTGGAGTTGCGACCATATTCTGCGAGGAACTGGTTCGTTATTAAGCGAACTTCTTGGATCAAGTCAGGATTGTTTAAGGGTTGAGCAGCGCCGGCAACGCCGGGCTCGTTATTATCCTGGCCATCAACCATGAAGTTATTTGATCTGACGCGCCCTCCGTTTGATGAGTAGCTTATTCCGTTGGCGAACCCAGTTTGGCCTGCGCCAAGCTGGCTAACACCAGGAGCTGACAGGGCCACAGCAAGAACGTTTCGTGTTGGTCCTAAGGGCAGCTCGGACAAACGACGCGAATCGAATTGAGTTGAAACTTCAGCGTTGCTCGTATTGATAATCGCGGCGTTTTCCGTCACGTTCACAACTTCTTGAACGCTACCAGCTTTCAATGCGGCATCAACGACGGCATTCTGGTTTAGCAGCAGGGTAATTCCGGTCTGAACATATTTCGCGAACCCTTGAGCCTCAACAGTGACTTCGTAGGGACCAACGGGCACGTTGTCAAATCGATAATTTCCCTCACTGCCTGTTTGAGCGGTGCGCGAAGTGTTCTTTTCAGTATTGCGCAGAGTGACCGTAGCATTGGGTATCACTGCGCCTTTTTCATCCGTGATCGCGCCGGCGATTGATCCGGTGGTTTGTCCGATGACTGCGGCGGATGAGCCTAGAAGGAATACAAGAGACAACAACAGAAGCCAGGTAGCTTTCTTCATCGCAATTCTCCTTTGTTTAGCGTCGGTGTGGAACGCGCTATTTAACGTTTACTTGAGGCAACGCAGTTGAGCCGCGGGGCTGACGGGGGAACCAGAAGCAACAGATATTCCAGTGGGTACTAATCGGCGTGACCTATCGTCTAACTGTACTTATAGTTTGGATTTATGGCTTTTGCTACCGGATTTTTGGGTGAGTGAAATTAGCCGATTGCTATCAATATCGTTCAAATTCTCGGATTGATCCATTCTTGTGTAAACAAACTAGAAGACAAGCGATTTTTTATGGACGACAGCCAGCCTCTCGAATCGATCGTTTTCCTGGAACGAGGAACTTTCACGACAAACTTCCGGACGCCCTCTTTTCCACATTCCTGGACAGACTATCAGTTCACCCAGGCTCATCAGATTATCGAGCGTTTGCAAGATGCGACGATTGCGATCTGTAACAAACTGCCGCTGCGCGCAGAGGCGTTGGCACACCTGCCGTCGCTGCGACTGATTGCCGTGGCCGCAACCGGTGTCGATAACATCGATCTGGAGTTCTGTAGGTCTCACAACATCGCAGTGTGCAACGGACGCAATTACGCCACGACGTCTTTGCCGGAACACGTGTTGAGTTTGATCTTCGCGCTGCGTCGAAATCTGATTGCCTATCGTGAAGACGTTATTCGCGGAGAGTGGCAGCATGCTAAGCAGTTCTGCTTACTGGATCATGCGATCAACGATGTCCGCGGTTCGACTATGGGAATTGTAGGTTACGGTGCGCTGGGAAAAGCGACTGAGAACCTCGCGCGTGCTGTGGGAATGGAAGTGTTGGTTGCTGAGAGAAAAGGCGCTACCGTCATTCGCAAAGGCCGAACGTCGTTTGCAGATGTCTTGCGACGCAGTGATGTGTTGTCGTTGCATTGTCCACTGACTGATGCGACCCGAAACTTGATTAGCGCCGCCGAGCTCAAGTTGATGAAGCCGACAGCTATTCTAATCAACACCGCTCGCGGTTCGCTGGTCGATGAAGCTGGCTTGGTTGATGCGTTGAAAGAAGGAACGATCGGTGGCGCCGGCATTGATGTGTTGCGAGTCGAACCGCCGGAGAATTCGAATGTGCTGTTGGAAGAAAAGCTGCCGAACCTGGTTGTAACTCCGCATGTCGCGTGGGCCAGCCGGGAAGCGATGCAAGCACTCGCCGATCAGGTGATCGATAACTTGGAGGCTTTTGTCAGAGGTGAGCCGAGGAATTTGGTGGGTTAATGGTCTTGGGCCTTAGGTCTTGGGTCTTTGGACTTTGCCGCACTAGTTCGTTCCGAAGGCCAAAGACCAAAGGCCAAAGGCCTAATCGTTACGATGTTGTTCCCTCACCTGCAGTCGCTTCGTCGTGATGCTCAGTGGTGTAAAGTCGCAGGATGTCTTGTCCCTGTCTTGAACGCGGATCTATTGTGCGCAGGTGCTTTCGTCCCTGCATCTCCCAAATAGCCGTCACCACTCCATCCTTCTCAACTGCGTGATAAGTAATCTCTTCGGTGCTCGCCGGGGTTTCAGTTACGGCTGACTCCGCCGCGGCACCACTAACTGCTGCTTCATTTTCAGACATAGAACGTCTCGAACTCTCCTTCCAATTTCTTCAGATATGCTTTGTGGATGCAGAGGATTGTGTCACACGCTCGCCAAGGGTGTCCAGCGAGTCGAACATAGTGTTTCGATCTTGTGTTGCTCTGCTTCTCAAACTAACATCGTGCTCTGGACGGTTGCTGTGCTTGAATCAATCGCGCCGTCGCGTCCTCAACCTTAGCATTAGGGAGTCCGATGAAGCGCACGTGGACCATCATTGCGGTACGCGACGTAGGGGTTAGCTTCAAATGGTACCAGACTCTATTCGGCCAACCCGAAACGCTTCCCGCTCACGACTATTTTGGACAAATCATCGATTCGGATGGAACGGTCTTGCTCTGCCTCCATGGGTGGGGCGCTCACGATCATCCGTCCTTGATGAGCCCTGATCACGCGACACCCGGTAACGGCCTCCTCTTATTCTTCCGCGTCGATGATTTCGACAACGCTCTGCAAAGAGCACGCGCTCTCGTCACTCGATTCGAAGAGGAAACCCACGTGAATTCAAGCACTGGAACCAGGGAGTTCTCTCTCCGAGATCCTGATGGTTACTACGTCACAATCAGTGCGCTCTCTGCGGCCTAGGCAACAGGGTTTCAGACACTGCGTGTGGCTTCGGCCATCGCCACTGCTTTGCGCGGTACTACCACGCCCCATCCTTGTCGATCCACTTCAACTCCGGCAACGCGCTCCGCTGAATCAATCAAGATCTTCTTCACTTGCTGAGGCGTCAAAGCCGGATTCGCTTGCAGCATGCAAGCGATGATTGACGACACGATCGGAGCCGCGAAGGAAGTTCCGTCAACAAACTTGTAGTGCTGGTTGATTACATTTCCTTCCTGTAGTTTGATGCTGATCAACTGCCGCAACATTGGAATCGGTAAGTCGCACGCTTCATCGAGAGCCAGGTCGACTCCCTTGTGTTTTCGCATGATTTCTCGAAGCGCGTCATCCGTGGAAGAGTCGAGCTCGGCGTAGAGATGTGCTTGATCTGCGGTCGGCGTGTTGGGAAGAATCGGCGCCGCCACCCAGATTCCCGGAGCAATCACTTCGGGTTTTTGTAGCCCATCAACCGTTGGTCCATATGACGAGCGATACATTCCCCGGCGTGCGCGATCGAGCGAGTTCTGATCGTCCAATCCGCCCACCGAAATAGCTGACGGAGCACTAGCCGGTGGCAACACTGGATGTCTCGGCGCCATACCTGCATTACCAACGGCGCAAACTACGACTAGCCCGAGACCCACAGCTTCTTCAACCATCTGACACAAAGGATTCTTTAGATACGCCTGCTCAAAGTCGCCGCCGGCTGAAATGTTGACCACGCGAAGGTTGTACCTGCTGCGATTTCTAAGTACCCATTCGAGTCCGGCCTCAATGTTCTTTTCGGGGATGCGTCCGGTCTTGCCAATCTTCACCAGTACCAGATCTGCTTCGGGCGCGATGCCACGATAAAGTCCATTCGACAAATAACCGTTACCAGCCGCGACAACAGAAGTCATCATGCCGTGCCAACTCGCGACGTCAGGAGTGTGCAACCGTGTAGGATCATCTTCGGATGTGAAGATGCTGTGGTAAGCAAGGATGCGATTGACTGGTTCAAGCAGATCGCTGTGAGCGTAAAAACCTGAATCGAGAAAGGCGATAGTTACGCCGCGACCGGTATATCGTTCATCGGCGTCCAAGCGCAGCGGAGTTGGTAAGGCTTGATCTAGCTGACTGGCGGGCGACGCTGTCGCTTGCTGCTCAAGTGAATCGATCGCTTCGGTGGAACTGATGACATTGGACATCGACTTCAAAAATGATCGATTCGTCGAGTTGTGTCAATAGGGCACCGATTTGGAGTGCGGCCGCCCAATACTGGGAGCGCGGACGTCCTCGTCCGCAATGAGCGAAGCGAACAGATCTTGCGCGACTTACGTCGCGTTTGCGGACGAGGACGTCCGCGCTCCCAGTATTGGGCAGCCGCACGCCAAAGAGAGGGTCGCTTGCGACTGGGTACACAGGCTGCTAATCTTTGCCTTCCACTTTTCCCTGCCTGAAAGGAGATTGTATGAAGAAGCGACTCGCACTGATTCTGCCGGCGGCTCTGCTGCTATCGGCATTTGTGATTGCTGGGAGCGGAAGAAGTAACAACGAGATTCCAGCCCCACCGGCCATCGGAGCCACCATTGAGGATTTCACGCTTCCGGATGTCGAGGGCACAAACCGAACGCTTGCCTCGCTGAAAGGCAAGAACGGATCTGTAATCCTGTTCATCGCCGTTCAGTGTCCGGTGTCCAACGCTTACAACGAGCGAATGGAACAGCTCGCACAGGATTTCAAAGCCAAAGGCATCAACGTTATCGGCATTAACTCGAACTCGACAGAAGATGCTGGCGCAGTGAAGGCGCATGCGGCTCAGCACAAACTGAGCTTCGTGATTCTCAAGGATTCGGGCAATAAGATCGCGGATCGTCTCGGAGCGAAAGTAACTCCGGAGGCTTACTTCCTCGATGCTAATAACAAGCTCGTCTATCACGGCCGTATCGACAACAGCAAAGATCCTGCTGGTGTGAATTCAAGCGAGTTGCGCGAGGCGTTGACTCTGGTTCTTTCTGGCAAGCCGGTGGAAAAAACGAACGCTACTTCTTTCGGGTGCACTATCAAACGCGGTTAACTATGCGCCCGACTCGATCGCTGTTAGTTATCTCAGTTGGCCTGAGCATTTTGCTTTCGGGCTTCGCGGCGCCGGCACAAAAAAGAACCAGCCGGCCCGCGAAGTCGAAAGTTTCTGCCGTCCGCCCTCCAGTAGTTACCGAAATCAAGACCGACGCACTCGTCGCTTTACTCAACAGACAGTCAGACAAACCACTCCTGGTTAACTTCTGGGCCACGTGGTGCGACCCCTGCCGGGATGAATTCCCTGACCTGGTGAAGATCGACGCTGATTACAAAAAACTTGGATTAGATTTCGTCACTGTTTCGCTCGACGATGTGCCTGACATTAAAACGACCGTGCCCGAGTTTTTGCAGAAGATGAAAGCGACGATGCCCGCGTATCTGCTGAACGCGCCTGATCCTGATCCGGCGATCAAAGCTGTCGATCCCACGTGGCAAGGCGATCTACCGGCGACGATTCTTTACACAACCAACGGACAGGTTGCGTACAAACATTTCGGCCGCGTTAATCCAGGTGAATTAAGATTGGCGATCGACAAAGTGATAGGCGCACGCAACTGAGCATGATCACCCCAGACGTCATCTCCGCGCACAACCTCACTCAGGACGAATATCAACGAATAAGAGAACTGCTGGGTCGAGAGCCGACGCTCGTCGAGCTCGGCATCTTCTCTGTGATGTGGTCGGAACACTGTTCCTACAAATCTTCGCGCATTCATCTCAAACGATTACCGACAACCGGAGAACGCGTGATTGTACCTCCGGGCGAGAATGCCGGAATCATCGACCTGGGAGATGGCTGGTGCGCGGCATTCAAAATCGAATCTCACAATCACCCGTCTTTTATCGAACCTTTTCAAGGCGCAGCGACAGGTGTCGGTGGCATCCTCCGCGACATCTTCACCATGGGCGCGCGTCCAGTTGCAGCAATGAACAGTTTGCGATTCGGCTCGCTGGATAACGTGCAAAACGGTCGTCGCAATCGATCGTTGCTCGCAGGTGTTGTTGCGGGCATCGCGCACTATGGCAACGCGTTCGGAGTGCCGACGGTTGGTGGCGAAGTTGCTTTCGATGATGCTTATGCCCTGAACCCGCTCGTGAATGCTTTCGCTCTTGGTTTAGTTCGACACGACCAGATCTTCTTCGGCAAAGCGACCGGTATCGGCAATCCTGTTTTGTATGTGGGAGCAAAAACCGGTCGCGACGGAATTCACGGCGCTACGATGGCCTCCGCTGAGTTCGATGAAGAGGCGCTTGAGAAACGACCAACTGTACAAGTTGGCGATCCATTTCTCGAAAAGCTCTTGTTGGAAGCATGTCTCGAGGCGATGCGCAGCGGTGCTGTCGCGGGTATTCAAGACATGGGAGCCGCGGGTCTGACTTCTTCATCATGTGAAATGGCCGCACGCGCCGGAACTGGTATCGAACTAGATCTGTCTTTAGTGCCGCAGCGAGAAGAGGGAATGACAGCTTATGAAATGCTGCTCTCTGAATCGCAGGAGCGAATGCTAATCGTGGCCCATTCCGGTCGCGAGCGAGAGGTGATGGACATCTTTCGCAAGTGGGATCTCGACGCGGTCGTGATCGGTCGCGTGCGAGACAGTGGTCGGATGCAGGTTATTCACAACGGTGAACAAGTCGCTGACATTCCCGTAGCCGCATTAACAGACGAGGCGCCAAGATATGAACGGCCGATGCAGCCGGCGGTGGGTCCGAAGTCCAGCGTCCTAAGTCCAAGGTCCGCAGTCCCAATAAATCACACTGTGGCGTTGTTGAAACTTCTCGCCAGCGGAAACATTGCTTCTAAGCAGTGGGTCTATCGACAGTATGACCACATGGTAAGGACCAACACGGCGATCCTGCCCGGTGCCGATGCGGCAGTTGTGAGAATCAAGGAAACAAGACGCGCGCTGGCGATGACGCTCGATGGCAACGGCCGGTATTGCTTTGCCAACCCACGAGAGGGCGCAAAGCTCGTCGTGGCTGAAGCGGCGAGAAATGTCGTGTGTGTCGGAGCCAGGCCCATCGCGATTACCAATTGTTTGAATTTTGCTTCGCCAGAGAAACCGGAAGTGATGTGGTCGTTTTCGGAAGTGATCGATGGAATGGCGGAAGCATGTCGTGCGTTTGGAACGCCGGTGGTTTCCGGGAACGTGTCGTTCTACAACGAAACTGAAGGTCGCGGCATTCTACCCACACCGGTCATTGGCATGGTTGGGTTGATCGAAGACGTGCGTCGTGTATTGCAGCCAGGTTTCAAAAAAGAAGGCGACTTCGTTGTTCTACTTGGCACCACGGAAGACGATCTCTCGCTGAGTGAATACACTGCCCTTTGCGGCGAAGGTAAGGATGCGGAAGTTGCGGTTCCCAAACTCGATCTGACTCGGGAATTGAGTGTGCAAAAGACGTGTTTGGAAGCGGCGGAAGCAGGGTTGTTGCAGTCGGCCCACGATTGTTCTGACGGCGGCTTGGCCGTTGCACTCGCGGAGAGTTGTTTTTCAACACTCGGTCGATCCTCGATTGGTGCACAGATTGAACTCGAGAGCCCTTTGTCATCGGCCGTCACACTGTTCAGCGAATCACCTTCTCGAATAATCGTAACCGTCGACACGGCGAACGTTGTGGAGTTGGGAAGCATTGCCGGGAGGAACAACACGCCGATCGCCGTTATCGGTAGCGTAACCGGAACTGCGTTACGTATCTCCCTCAACGGTGACGAACTCATCGCGCTGGAGGTGGCGGAATTAGAGACTGCCTGGCGCACGTCGCTTTCGCGGAAGCTTGAAGCTGAAGCAATGGTCGCGGGAAAAGAATGATGTTCGATACGCGTAGAGATTTCGGATTTGGGATTTGGGATTTCGGATTTTGTTAGTTAACTTCGGTACTTTCGCTGACGATATCTCATGCTCGTTCGAACCGATAAAACGAAAATCCGAAATCCGAAATCCCAAATCCGAAATCTCTAGGCGTATCTAACGTCACGCAATGCACCCGGTCATCTACCTCAACCGAACGATGGTCGAAGCGACGAAGGCGCGAGTTGCTCCCGTCTCGTCTGCAATGCTTTACGGCCGGGGAGTTTTCACCACACTCGCCGTCTACAATTCACAACCTTTCCTCTGGTCCAGGCATTGGGAACGTCTTTCGGCCCATGCGGCCAAACTCGCCGTCGACCTCACGGGTCTCAGTGAAAAAAATGTCGGTGAGGCACTGCGTAAACTGATCGCGGTGAATCAAGTCGAAGATGGCCGAGCTCGCGTGATCCTGTTAGCCCGTAGCGGTCGCGACGTTTGGAAAACCAGGACCACCGGTTCAAAGAATACTGACCTCATAATCATGACCGGCGAGGCTCACAAGAAACCAGTGAGTGGATTATCGATCGCAGTCTCACCTTATCGCGTGAGTACACTCTCACCAACAACCGGCATCAAGAGTCTTAACTACCTTGACCACGTGCTGTCGTGGGAAGAGGCGCAGACGCGTGATTTCGATGAGGCTGTAATGCTGAACGAACGCGGTGAGATCGTCTCCGGAACGCTCGCAAATATCTTCTGGGTAACGAATGGAACAGTCCACACGCCTGCACTCAGCACCGGCGCGATGGCCGGCATTACGCGCGAGAGTGTGATCGATATCGCTAACAAGCACTTCATACCGGTGGTTGAGGGAGTTTATGAAATGCCGGACCTTACGGAAGCAGATGAAATCTTTCTTACTTCGTCAGGTTTAGGTTTGGCGCAAGTGACGACCTTTGATTTTCGTCGTTACAACGCAGCCGCAGGAAAGCTTGTTAGCACGCTTACTACCGCGTTCTCTAAGTTGATCAGCTAAGAGACGGCGGCCGGGGCAGGAGCAGAAAGAAATCATTGGTCAGTTATTATTTGACAGTTATCAATTATCAATTTGGTCTTCGCCCTTAGTCCACAATATTCGCCGAACGTTGGTGGGATTGCCCTAGGCGAGACGAAAATTGATAATTGATAACTGTCAAATAATAACTGACCAATGATTTCTTTTTGTTCTCCTCCTTCTGCCAGCTGCTCCTGCTGATATCTTTTCCTGGCCCAAAACGCCACAAAACCACGCGTTTGTAAGTAGAGGCCCACTATGGATGCCAAAACAGACAACGCAGACGACACTTGTGAACAGGTCAGACTGGAGTGGCAGGCGATCGCCCGAGGCGAGGTGTCGCGCCAGCGGCGACGATTGAGTCGCTTTACGACGGATCAACAGATGGCGGTGGAATCCGTTTTAGTGTCTGTCGCGAGTGGTATGTTTGAAACGTTGTTTGCGAATGCGCCCCAACCTAGGGCGTCAAAAGTGTTCAGTATTTGGCGACGCGACCCTAAGTTGGCCTAATCAAATTCGCTAGCTCTGACAACAGAAGTGCGACTCGGCTGAGCTCAGTGCTTCGCGCCTGTTCCTATCCTCGATCTCTTTAATCTTGCTTCTCAGCCAATCCTTAACTTCCTCTTCTAACTTGTGCTGATTATCCGTCAGTTCGAGGTCAGCGATCGTCTCTCCCTGGGCATTCAGTGGAATGTGATGGCAGGGGATGTCTGTCGCGCGATCCTCTTTTGTGACGAAGTCAATGAAATGACATTCGTTGCACGGATGCGCACGGTAGGGATAGCCGTAGTTAATGCATGACAACGAGTCTTGAAATGTCGATGTCGGTTTCCAGGGTGTGCGTACCGATCTTCCGTAACCGCCTTGCTCAATGAAGGAGAGTTCCTCTTTCAGTAGCTCGAGAAGATCACGATCATCTTGTGCCATTGGCTTGTCCTCCATTCGCTTAAGTAGTTTCAAGATCTGCTGTGGCCCATGCCTGACAGCGATCGAGAAGAGCAACCGATATGCCGATGGTCATTTCCACCAAAAATCTGCTGCCACAAGACACAGCCTGCGGGATCTTTCCCAGACGTGAGCGAAACCCCGCAGATCCTCTCCACAACCTCTATCTCGACAGGCCACATTCACTACCGTTTGCGATAGAAGTGACCAATTCCTTCAACCCTTAGTTTTACTGTCAGAAACGCCGCTGAGATAGATTTTTGTGCGCACATATGAGGGCCACTTGCTACGGCAAACGCTACTGAATCGATAGCTTTGTCGCCACGCGGGAGCCTTGGTATCCATTTTGCCGACGGATTACGCGTTACTTCCTGAGGGGGACAAGCGTCCTAAATATCAGGACCAGGAAAACCGAGTGGATTCTCTAACCAAGATCACCAGCACCCAATTTCAAGAAATCCGATTAGAGTGGCAAGAGATCGCGAGATCTGAAGTGTCGCGACACCATCGCAGTCTTG
>Ga0310890_10000143_pt1 | contig 19893 bp, 24 predicted proteins | sample T20D3metaG_FD_203751 | JGI IMG/M metagenome (GOLD analysis project Ga0310890, IMG submission 203751) | Lab incubated soil microbial communities from West Virginia University Organic Research Farm, Morgantown, WV, United States - T20D3 | ecosystem: Environmental > Terrestrial > Soil >... | reverse complement strand
GAGGGGAATTAACACAGGACCATCTGACCCCTCTCAGTAAGGGCGGAGCGCATACGGCAAGCAATATTGTGCCAGCCTGCGCACCCTGTAATAGGCATAAAAACGCTGGGGCCGTTCTCGCGCCTGTCCAACCACTACTTTTCGCAATATAGAGAGGCGACCATGGCCACGTATCACGTCTTTGCGAGCGTGATCAGCAAGGGGAAAACCCCGGGAGGGAGTGCGGGATTTGCCGCCTATCTGGAGCGGCGCGACCCCGAGCATGCCACGCGTGCCCTGGCGTACCTGACACGCGATGGCCAGGAGACCGAAGACCTCGTCAAGAGTGATTCCGTGCACCTCCCAGGATGGGCCAAGAACGGCGATCACTTCTGGCGCATGGCGGATCGGTACGAACGCGGCGGTGCACTCCGGCATGGAGTGGTGGCGCGCCACTATCAAATCACCCTCCCTCGTGCGCTCTCGGAGCAGGGGCGGCTGGACGTGGCGGACGATCTGCGCGCGGTCTTTTTTGCGCGCTATGCCCACACGTACGCCGTGCATTGCCCCCCGGCGCGGGACGGCTCCGGCGAGAACCCGCACCTGCATGTCATGGTCTCCCCACGGCGCGATGCCGCTGAGCGGGCCACGAGCCCCAAAGCCTGGTTTAGCGCGACGGCGGTAGGCGCTCATAAAGATCGTTTCTGGGATGAGAAGCGGGCCCTGCAGGGCATCCGGCATGAGACGGCCGTGCTCATCAATGCTGCCCTCGAACGGGAGGGGATCGAGACCGCCGTCTCCTGCGATCGGTTACGCGGCCAGGGGCATGGGCGGTCGGGCGTGCACTACCGCCAGGATGACACACCGGACGCGATGGCACGGGTGCAGGCGCAGCAGGCGGCGCTCCGCGCTCAGGGGGTGCAAGAGATTGAGCAGGCCATCAACGTCGTCGCTTGGCACCAGCAAAAGGCGCGGGAAGGCATCACCGACATCAGCCGGGAGGCCATCGTGGATTATGTGCGGGATCGCTTCTGGTTGCATGACCGGAGCGCGGCCCGGGAGGCAGAGCGCGAGGCGAGTCTGGTGCGGGCCCTGGAGCGGGAGTGGGCGCGGACGGGACGCGCCAGCACGGGAGCACAGCACCGCGAGGAGCGGACGCGCCAGCCTGCGCGGTCAGGACCCGGCCCGTGGGACCGCAGTCGTGAGGATGACCGTATGCGCGAGGGCGTCCACGTCCGTCACGTGGAGCCCGTCTGGGAGCAGGGACGATGACCGCAGGGGCGTGGGATTACACCGCCGATCCGGCCTTCCAGGCGTACCGCACCGAGCTGGGCACGGCGCTCCAGGCGACGGTGCACCAGGCGGGGTCCGCGGAGCAGCGCTGGCGGCAGATCGAGGCCCGCATGGTGGCCTGGGCGGAGCGGGTCACGGCCTATGTCGAAGACCTCCAACAGAGCGTGCCCCAGGGGCTCGAACAGATCCGCATGCAGGGGCAGCACCACAGCCATGAGCACCGCCAGACACACGTCAACGGACAGGGGGTAGAGCGATGAGTGAGAGCACCAGTACGACACCGCAGAAACCGCCGGCCGCGAGCATGCTGGACGCTCTGCACGAGATCAGTGGGACCCTCACAACTGTGCAGGACAAATGGGCGGGCTTAGGGAGCATCCTGACTGACCTGCGGGACATTGTGCAGGAGTCCACCACCCTCCTGCATGAGGAGATGGGGGAGCTGCGCCAGCAGGTGGATCGCCTCACGCAGCAGACAGCCAGGGCGCCGGTCCATGAGCGGCCCTGGTGGCGTGCGCACCTCACCGTGCTCGTCACGGGCATACTCGTGCTCGGAGGGCTCCTCGTGGGCCTCGCGTGGTGGCCTTTGGGCGCCACGACCCCGCGCCTGGAGGCCCTGGCCCGCGACTTAGATGGCACCCTGGTGCAGGGCTATGCCCAACTCCCCAAAGGGCTGCAGGACAAGATTAATAGTCTCTATGCCCAGCACTTCTTTCAGTCGCCGGGTAAACGGCAAGGGGGAGGGAAATGAGCCAGAAACCCGCCACCGTCACTGGACTCTGCCTCGTGGTGGTCAGTGTCTGGCTGAGCGCCCCCCGGTGGGTGCCGTCGCTCCTGGCGTATGGCCCCTCGACGTCCCTTCCCAAGGGCTGGTATGTGCGGGCCTTTCCCACCCGTCCGCTCCGGGTCGGTGACCTCGTAGTCCTGGACGTGCCCGCCAGTATGCAGGGCTATGTGCCGACCGACGTCCGCCATCCGCGCCTTCTCAAACAGGTGGCGGCGCTCGGGGGCATGACGGCGTGTTGGGGGATCGAGGCGATGACCGTGCGGGGCACACAGGGATGGTATCCCTTTCACCCGCTCGCCCCGGCGATCCGCCATGACCTCGGATGCTGGGTCCTCGGTCCAGAGGAGCTGGTGCTGGTGGGTCACCATGTCCGGTCATTCGATTCGCGGTATATGGGCCCTATCTCCACGGCCCTGGTGCAGTGGCGGGCGCTGCCCGTGTGGACCTGGCTGGGCGAGGAAAGGGAGCGCAATGGCACGCATGCGCATAGGAGGTAGCCTGCTCCTCCTGGGGCTGCTCAGCCTTCAGGGGTGGACGCAGTATCTCGCAGTGACGTACGGCTATTCCCCACTGCTAGGGCGACCGCTGTGGCAGGGACAATTCTTCGCCCGCCCGCAGGCGCTCTATGCCCCCTGGCAGGGACTGGGGTGGTGGTGGCAGTGGGGCGCGCGGTCGTCGCATCGCTGGGCCGTTCTCGCCAGTAGTGCCCTGCTCCTGCTAGTCGTGGTCGGGTGCTGGTGGGGCGTGACGCATCGGCGCACCAACCCACCGGAGATGGAGGGGCATGGGACGGGCCGGTGGGCGACACGGCGCGACTTACGAAAGGCGGGGTTGCTATGAGCCAGGGCGGGGTGGTGTTGGGACGCTATCGGGGACGTATCCTGCGGTTTCGTGGGGAGCAGAACGTCTTGCTCATTGGCGGCCAGCGCGAGGGCAAAGGGGTCGGCATTCTCATCCCCACGCTCCTTGATGTCCCGCCGCACCTGTGGCGCCGGGCAGGGCATGTCGTCGTCGTGGATATTCGGGGGGAGACCTGGAACGCGACGGCAGGCTATCGGAGTCAGTTTAGTCGGTGTCTCAAGCTCTCGCTCATGGCGCCTGGGAGTGCCCGCTTTTCTTTGCCTCAGGCCATCCGCAAGGGCACGGCCTATGAGTTTATGGATGCCGCGATCCTGGCCGAGGTGGCGATGGAGACGCCGGAAGGTGCGGCAAAAGAAAGCGCGCATTGGCAGGGCACAGCACGCGCAGCGATGGCCTGCGGCCTCCTCTATGAAATCCACAAGCGCATCAGGCCCACCATGACAAACATGGCGAGCTTCTGGAGTCAGCCGGGGAAAAGCGTCTTTGAGACGATTGCCCATATCCGGGATACGGCCCCGACACGGCAGGTGGCCGAACTGGCACAAGAACTGCTCAACAAAGAGGGGCGGGAAGCCTCCAGCGTCCTCTCCACCATGCTCCGCCAACTCTTTATTTTTCGCGATCCGCTGGTGGCCCGGAACACGGCGACCTGTGATTTTCAGCTGGAGGATTTTACGCGCCATGACCAGTGGACCTCGCTCTATATCGTCCTGAGTCCCGAAGAAGAACACTACCTGCGGCCTTACCTGCGCATGCTACTGCGGGTCATGCTCGGGCGCTGGTTGGAGTTGGGCGAGACAAAGCACAATATCACCTTTCTTCTGGACGAATTTCCCGTTTTTGGCAAGCTCCAATTCTATGCCGATGAGCTCGGCGTCCTCGGCGGTCGTGGTATCCGAACGCTGCTGGCCTGCCAGAACGTGCCGCAACTGCGGGTCTATGGGGATACCGACGTGATTACCGAGCAGTGCAAAGTCCGCCTCTATTTTGGCGCACAGGGGCAAACCACGGGGCAAGAAATCTCCCGGCAGACGGGGTCGGGCACGGCCACAACGCTCCAGGAAACGCACCAACAGGGGCAGGGCTGGGGGCGCAAGAGTACCCAGGCGCACCAGCATGCGCGCCCCCTCCTCACGGAGAGCGAGGCGATGCAGATCCCGCCGGAGAGGATGGTCATTCAGGTATCGGGCTCTCCCTCTCTCTGGGCGACCAAGATCAAATTTTATCAGCATGGCACGTGGCGGCATCCCTGGGGACCACCCTGGCTCCAGCGCAGTCAGATCTCGGCGCCAGACTGGAGGGTGTAATGGCGGAGCGCGCCTTTCTCCTGAGCCTCGCCGGCCCTGTCCTCACACCCCTCCTGGAGGATGCGCAGGTGACGGATGTGTGCTGCAACGACAACGGCACGGCCTTTGTGCGCCGCCTCGGCGAGGGCAAGCACCAGGTCGCCCATCCCGGCTTTGCCGTGCTCGACCGCTTCCTCGCGGCGATTGCCCATGAGGTGGGCGCAGAATGGCGGGCGGAGTCCCCGCGCCTCAGTGCCGCCCTGGAAGACGTGGGTTGGCGGATTCAGGCCGCCCGGCCTCCGGCCACCCCGGCGCCCTTCATGGCGCTGCGCAAGCACCCGGCGCACGTCTTTCCGCTGGAGGCCCTCGAAGCCCAGGGCGTGCTCACGGCGCAGCAACGCACGGTCCTGGCGGCAGCGGCCGAGGCCCGCAAACGCGTGGTCATTGTGGGGGGCGTGGGGTCGAGTAAAACGACGCTCCTCAATAGCCTGCTGCACCAGTTACGGGATACGCCACTGCGCGTGGTGCTCCTCGAAGACGACCCGGAAATTCTCTGCCAGATCCAGGATTGTACGCGCATGTGGCGCGTGCGGGGACAGTTCGGCTTGCGCGAGATGGTGCAAGATAGTCTGCGGCTCAATCCTGACCTGCTCATTATTGGCGAGGTGCGCGACGGTGCGGCCCTGGACATGCTCAAAGCCTTCCAGACGGGTCACGGCGGCATGACCACCTTGCATGTCGATAACCCCGAAGACGCGCTACTGCGTCTCGAACAACTGGTGCAGGAGGTGTCCGTCGATCCACAACGGATGCTCATTGGGACGGTGGTCGACCTGGTGGTGCACATGACGCGCACCGCCACGGCCTGGGGATGTACAGGGATTGTCGAGGTCGAGCGCTGGGATGGTGCTCGCTACCTCACGAGGAGAGTGGCATGAAACCACGCATGATCGGGGGGCTCGTTGGCGCGGGGATGTTCCTGCTCGCAGGGCCGGTCCTGGCCAATGTGGGCGGGAGCAGTACGCGGGTCCCACTCACGGATTTCCTGGTGGAGTTGTATAACGTGACCAGCAATGTCTACGTCCCCCTCATTTGCCTGGGGGTGATTGTGATTGGCGCGGGCTCGCTGCTCACCGGGGCGATGCGGATTGGGCCGACCCTAGCCCGTATCTTTCTCGTGGTAGGAATTCTCGGGCTCGGCGTCGCGTGGTTTGGACAAACGATCGGCGCCAGCGTGGCGATTGCCGTGATCGCCTAGGAGGTGGCTATGCAGACGCCGTTTCCTGAGACGGTAGACGTCCCCTACGGCCTGGTCACCACGCGCCTGCTGCGGGGCTGTCCCCCCTGGGTGTTTGTGCTGCTCTTGGTGCTTGGCCTCGCCCCGCTCTATCTCTGGGGGTGGCGCAAGTGGTGGGTGAGTGCCCTCTGTCTCGGCGTGGGGAGTGTCGTCGCGGCGATTGCCAAAGACGATCCGCAATTTCTCTCCAGTTGGATCGGCGAATGGCGCCTGAAAGCGTACTATGACTGAACCACTGCCCGACACCTTACGCGATGTGCACGGCGATGAGCTCGCCAACCTGCTCGACTGGTGGGGCCTCCTGGCCATGGAGCCCGCCATCCTGAGTACCAAAACGGGCCGCTTGCAGATGACCTACGCGGCGGCGTTCCGCGATACCACGCAGATGCTGCCGGAGGAACGCGCCTGGTACCTCGCCCGCCTCGATGAGGTGTACAAACTCCTCGATGAGGACTGGGCCCTGGATGACGACTGGTGGCATGAGCCGACCACGGCGTACCTGGCGACCGATTGGGATACGCTGGACGCCCCGCGCAGTGATCGCCTCGTGGATAGTCTGCGGCGGATCGACGCGGAACAGCACCCCCGGCATACGGATCGGCTGTGGCTCACCGTGAGTTGGCGGCCCCCGGCGCCCACCCGCCAGCTGCTCCGCCAGGTGCTCGTCTCGCGGGGCACGGCGCCCATGAGCCGGGCCATTCGTGATGAACTGGCCTTGTTTCAGGAAGGCACGGCGCGGTTTGCCTCCTTCCTCCGGCCGTATATGACGGCCTTGGCGCCCCTCAACGCCGATGCCCTGTGTACGTACCTGCATCAGTGTGTGAGTTGGGATCGGCATGCGGTCCTCTGCCCCGACCCGGCGTATGACCTGGACTGGCAACTCACCAGTGCGCTCTGGGTGCCGGGACAACCACCCCGCCTTGGGGACCACCTGCTGCAGCCGCTGACCATCAAATCCTGGGCACCTGAGTTGCGCACGCGGGTGCCCGAAGCGCTGAGCACCCTGCCTTTTCCCTGTCGCTACGCGGTGGGCTGGGTACCCAAGAGCACGTCGACGGCCGAGACGTTTCTCACCTGGGCAGAAAAAGCCTGGGCCGGCAGCTACCGCGGCATCAGCAAACTGTTCAAGTCCGGGGTGGGAATGGACGAGGCCACCGAAGTCGAAGGCCGCGACGAGCAGGACGGCCCGATTAGCGCCGGCCAGAGCATTATCAATGTGCGCCGGCGCGTCCGGCGTGGCGAATCCGTGGTGGGCCGCCTGAGTCCCACCGTCCTCGTATGGGCGAGGAGTCATGAGGACCTGGACGAGCGCGTCAAGATGGTGAGCGAGGCCCTTTTTCAGCAAGGGCTCGTGGTGCGCGTCGAAGGCCCGAATGCCTCGATTGAGTGGCTCCGCATGCAGCCGGGCCATGTGAAATACGGCATTCGGGGGCGGGTGCTGGAAACGCCCCATCTCACCGCCGTGAGTCCGCATACCGCGCACTGGCCGGGACCGGAGCGCGATGCCTACCTGGACGATGAACCGCTCCTGCGCGTTAGTAGCGATGGGGTGCCGTTCAACGTCGTGACGCACGTCGGGAATCTCGGGCATGTGCTCATTGTGGGACCCTCGCAGCGCGGGAAGAGCGGTTTGATGGGGCTAGCCATTCGCCAGTCGGCACGCTACCGGCGCCGCCGCGGCGTTATCTTTGACCGCGACAATGCGCACAAGGCTGTGACCCTCCTCAGTGGCGGGCACCACTATGCCCTCGGGAGCCCCGGCTGTCCGCGGCTGCAGCCGTTGGGCTCACTCGACACGGAGGAAGACCGCACCCTCCGCGCCATCTGGATTGAGAACGTGCTGACCGGGGAAGGCCTCCCCCCGACCCCCGACGAACGCCGGGAGATTTTGAAGATGATCCGCTGGCTCGCGGATCTGCCTCGGTCCCAGCGGACGCTCAGTATGGCACGGGTGCTCATCCAGCCTCCGCGTCTGAAAGTCGGCCTGGAGCCCTTCTGCGAGGGGGGCGAATATAGCTTTTGCGATGGCGATACGAACGCTTTTGCCTGGGACGAGAAACTCCTCTGCTTTGAGATGAGTGGCTTACTGGGCCTGCCGCGCGCCATGGTCGCCGTCCTGAGCCACTGCTTTGCCGAACTCGAAGCGCACTGGTTTACGGGGGACCCCGTGTATGTCTGGGCCGATGAGTTTAAGTGGCTCCTCGACATGAGTGACTTTTTGGGCGGCATGGAAGTGATGCTCAAAGCGCGGGCCAAAAAGAATGTCGCGGTCTGGGCCTCGACGCAGGAACTCTACGACCTCCAGCGCACCACGCTCTGGCAGGCCATCCTGGCCAATATGCCGACGCGCTTCTTACTCCCCAATATCCACGCCCTGAGCCCGGATGTGCGGCCGTTCTATGACGCACTGCAAGTGCCCCCCTGGGCCCTGGAGCAACTGGCGATGGCCGAACCGTTTCGGGATTATCTCTACACCTCCGAACTCGGCACGAAGATGTTTCAGTGCACCCTGAGCCCCGTCGAGCGCCTCCTCTGTGCCGCAAGTAGCCTGGAAGAACTGGACGTGCTCGACCATCTCGCCGGCCTCTATCCTCCGGAGGAGTTGCCGGCTGCTTGGCTGCGGCACTGGGGCTATCCCCAGGAAGCCGCGCTCCTCGATCCTGTCTCAGAGAAAGGACCGCCATGCTCCGCACCTGGATTAGTACCATTCTCACCGTTACCGTTTCCGTGGTCGTCGGCATCAGCAGCACCCTCGTCTATCAGCGCGTAGTGGTGCGCGTGACCCCGGCAGCGCACGTGCTGGCCTGCCCCGAGGCCCCTAAGGGCCTGGAGGCGATGGATACCACCTACAAGCCGGCCGGGCGCGTGCTCCCGAGCGGGCAAAGGGGACCCCAATGAGGCGCCGCGCGATCGCCTGTCTGCTCGTGCTCCTCGCGCTCGCTCCCGCGGTGGGGGCCGTCACGCTCCCGGTGGTGGACGTGACGGCTATTGCGAACCTGGTTACGCAGTATAAGCTGCAAATTCAGCAATATCTGGAGCAACTGCGCCAGACACAACAGCAGATTCAACAGCTGCAAAATCAGATTGTGCAAATCCAACACGCCTATACGACCGTGCAGCAGGGGGTCACCAACCTCACCAAGCTCAACATGACCAAGGCGAGTGACCTCTTACAGCTCGTGCAGCAACTCCAGAGCAAACTCGCCCAGGCCGAGTATATCGGGTACACCGTCGATCGCGCCTGGACGCAAGCCAAAGACGTGTACCCGAAAGCCCAGGCGATTGTCACGGGCGCCCAGCGCCGGGTGCTGGAGTTCGAGTGGGCCGCGGCGAAGCGTGATGCGGCTAAGGTCGCCGTGCAGACGCAGGCGATTCAGACCACCCAGGCGAAGTACCAGCAGCAGTGGGCCGATATCATCGCCGCCGCCCGGGCCGCCGAGGGCAATATGCAGATTCAGCAGGCCCAGGCGCAAGGGCAGGCGGTCCTCGGGAACCAGCTCCTCAGTATCGAGCAGCACCTCGCCACGGCAGCGCGGCAGGAGACGCAGAAAGCGCTGGAAGAGGCGACCAAGACGGAACTGGAACAGATCACCGTCGAGCAGAGCGTCACGGTGTTCGATAGCACGTATGTCGGGCAGGGCCAGGTGCTCCGCATGAGCCGCACCGGGAGAGACACTCCGTGAATGGTCTGGGCGTCCTCCAGCGTATCTTGAACGATCTCAGTGCCAGCATGGACGCGGGTGGGGTGCTGCTCCACCCGATCCTCATGGGCTATCTGGGCCTGTTTGCGCTCTTTGCCCTCGTGTGGACCTGTTACGGGCTCTTGTGGAACGGCCACGCCTTTGCCAGTGGCCTCAACCTGCTTATCCGGCTGGCCCTGGTCACCCTGGCGATTGATCGCTGGGGCTGGTTCCTCGAAGGCCTGGAGGAGTTGGCCTTGTCGCTCGGGCTCCAGGGGACCGGGAACACGCTGCAACTCTCCCAGTTCCTCGATCCGGGAGCGTTGGTCAAAGCGGGGATTGACTCCGGGGCGGTGCTCTGGAAAGCGTTTCAGAACAACCTGGGCCTCACGAGTTTTGTCACCGGTCTGGCCTATCTGTTTGCCTGGCTGGCGTTCGTGGGGGCGTACATGGTGATGGCCTACAAAGTGTTCTGGTGGCAAGTAGAAGCGCTCATTGCGAGCCTGGCCGGCATGGTGCTGCTGCCGACCCTAGCCTTTCGCCCCCTGGGCTTTGTGGCGATGGGCGTGCTGTCCTATGCGGCCAATATGTTTGCGCGCTTTTTGCTCGGAGCCATGCTGGCGGGCGCGCTGTGGAACACGCTCAATACCCTCACGGCGATTGCCCGTCCAGGGCTCCCTCTGACACTCACCGGCGTAGACTTTACCATCCAGGAAGCGTTTTACGCCGCGGCCCTCGCCGCCGTCCTGGCGGCGTGCTTTCTCTCCGTGAATCGCCTGGCGGGCGCGCTCACCAGTGGCGTGCCCGGCATGGCGGGGGGCAACAGTGTGGGCACGCTCCTGCGCATGGTCACGGTCGGGGCTGCAGGTCTGCTCACGGGTGGGGCCGGCGTGGCGACAGGTCTCTTAGGCGCCGGGCGCGTGGCGGCAGGGAGTGTTCAGGGACTCATTGGCGCCGGCCAGGCCGTGCGGCTCCTCACCAGTGGCGGGGGAGGCACGACCACCCTCGGCGGCGCCGCCCGCCAGGTCTATGCGGGGACGCGCAGCGGCATGAGTGGCGGGGTCCAGGCACGCCTCGGCACGTATATGGGGCAGGCACAGCAGGTGGGCGACTGGGGTGGCCAGCACACACTGCGCCAGCTCATGCAGAGCCGCCAGGGTGGTGATCAGGCGCATGGGGGCGTCAGACGCTAGGAGGTGCGACATGACGGTACGACGCTGGGGACGCACGGTGCTGTGGTTTGCGGGGTGGAGCGTGGCACTCTGGCTCGCGCTGGGGCATGTCCATAACGCCTGGGGCCTGGTGATCCTGGCCTGTTGGTATGTGGAGTGCTTCTTTCTCGCGCTCAATACGATGGACCTGCTCTGGGGCCGCGCCGTGAGGAGAGGCGCATGAGTCGCAGCAGACCTGATCCGCTGGGCGGTATCACGACCGCGGCCTACCGCGGCCGCCAACAGATCGTGCAGCACTATGACGAGGGGATTGAGGCCAAAGCCCGCGGCTTGACGCGCATCTACAAGCGTGATGGGGGGCTCATCTGGGCCGTGATCGTCCTCAGTAGTGTGCTGGGTCTCTCCGCCGTGGGCAATCTCTGGCAGGGCAGCCAGGGTATCCGCGAAGTGCCCTATGTGCTGCTGATCGACCATCTCGGCCAGGAGCGCCCGCTCATGCGCGTCGAGGAGTTGCCGGTCACCCCCGAACAGAGTCAGGTGATTGGCGTGCTCATGAGCTGGATCGAGCTGGTGCGCTCGGTGCCCGGCGAGGCGGTGCAGCTCGGGAAAAACTGGGAAAAGGTCGAGGCGTATTCCAGCAACGCGGCCCTGGGGCAACTGCGGGACTACCGCGCCGAGCAAAAACAGCGGCAACACTTGGGGCGCCGGGTCGAGATTACGACCCCGAGTATCCTCCCTATTAAGAACTCCCGCTCCTACGCCGTCGAGTGGGACGAGAAAACGTATAACCAAGAAGGCCGCGAGGTGAAAGAAGAATCCGGGCGCTGGAAGGCCACCCTCACGGTGGCCGATTTCCACAGCCAAGCGGCCAAGCACGAACGGGAACTCCGCGCCAAGAAACGCCAGTACCGCAACATCTTAGGGATCGTGGTCGATGGCGTGAGCTGGCAGGTGCGTCCGCTGATCGCCGCGCCTCCAGCGGCGACGGACGACAAGTAGGCGTGGCCGGGCCGCCGGGGGGCCTGCCGCCCCTCATTACGCGCCCGGCGACGCAGCCGCGTCAGAACCGACGGGTCCCGCTCGTCGTGGGCGGCGTCGTCGCCGTGCTGGTAGCAGGCATGATTGTCTGGCGCATGAGTGGCCCACGACCCCTCATCTCGCGCGAGCCTCGGGAGCGACCGCCGAGCGAACAGACCATTGTGGGGGCTCCGGCACCGCCGAGTGAGGACTTGCGCCTGCCGACGAGCTATGCCCGGGTCCCGGTCACGCCGCCGCCGCCCCCCGCCGCGACGGTGCGCGAGAGTACCAAGACGCCGGGGCCCATGCCCGCACCCGCGCGCCCAACAACCAGTGAGGGGCCGCTCCCTGGTCTGCCGGCACCGCCCGCGCCGCCTGGGCCCCCGCCGACGCTCCCCCCCCCTGGGGCGCTCGGCGGTCTCCCGCGGCCGGCCGTGCCCCAGGGCCAAGGGCCGGTCGTACGGGGGCAAACGCCGCAGGCGCCGCCAGAGCGCTGGTTTTCCGACGCGAAACCGCCGACGGGGACGGTCTTGCAGCCACCGATTCCCCTCGACGCCCGCGAGCGCGAGCAGGCGGAGGCGCAAAGCAAGCTCTTTCCCAAGGCCGTCTGGGAAACCCCGGCCGATCCATACCGGGTGTTGTACATGGATCAACTCGTGCAGGCGCAGCTGTATACGAATATCAACTCGGATTTTCCGGGCACCGTGCAACTCAAAGCGACGGAGGCGGTCATGGATCGCTGGGGCCATGGCCATGTGATCATCCCGGTCGATACGACGTTTATTGGGCAACAACAGGGGCAGGCGACCTACGGGCAGGCCCGGCTACCGGTCAGCATCACACACGCCATTTTGCCCAATGGGACGACGATCAAATGGGCCAAGTCGCAGGCCGGGGATGCCATGGGGGCGAGTGCCATTCCCGCCGAGGTCGATAACCATTACGGCAAACTCATCCTCGGCGTAGCCCTGCAAGCGGTGCTCAATATCGGTGTGCGCGTGCCGTTTGGGAATCCGGGCGCCGGGCAGTTTCAGCCCAACCTCGGGCAGGAATTTGCGCAGGAAGCGGCGCAAGGGGTGAATCAGGCCGGGCAGCGGTTTCTGAGCCAGTTTCAGGTGCGCCCGACACTCACCCAGTATCACGGATACCCCGTGACGATTAATTTCTCTGAAAACGTTTCGTTTATGACGAAACCGGACGTCGTTAAGAAGTGAGGAGGCGTGCCATGCTGCCCATTGGTTGGTCCCTGGTCTTCAGCGCCCTGCTCCTCGGTCTGCTGGGTAGCTGTACCCTCCATGACACGTATCCTCCGGCCGTCCCGGCGCATCCGGTCTTGTGGGACAATAGCCCCCTGGTGCCCGTCCTCTCGCCTAATCCGGAGGCTGCCTGCCCCCCAGCCGCCCGCCCCTTAAGTCGGGTCGCCCTCATGGTGCCCACGCCGGAAGATTGGCGCTACTGGCAGCTCCAGGCCCGCCCGAAGCAGGTCTGTACGGGGAAAGGCAAACAGCGGCGCTGTCGCCAGGAATCCCCCGATGTGATTGCCCAAACCAATGCCGAGGCCCTGGTACGCCCGACCCTCGCGCAGGCCCGCCAGGGCGTGAATGGACTCTGGCGCTATACGCTCGATCCGACACAGGACCGGGTCTACGAAGTGACCACGAGTCCCCACGAAGTCACCTATTTGCTCCTCCCGGAAGGGGAACGCTTGGCGGCCCCGCTCCTCCTCAAGCTCCAGGACTGGGAGGTTTCCTACGGCAAGAATGGCCAGGAAGGGGCGCGGCGGGAAGTGGTGGTCGTGCGGCCGACGGCGGCCCCGCTCCGGGCCCGTGCCGTGCTCATTCTCCAGAGCGGGGTAGCCATTCATCTGCAACTCCTGGCACGGACGCAGGCGGGCATGCTCTCGGTGAGCTGGGACATCTCCGCCCTCCGACCGGTCGTGCCCCCCCCGCCCACGCCGGACCAGCTGCCACCGCGCTTTGACCGCAACCGCACGTATGAGGGCTACACCATTACCGTCGAAGGCAAAAAAACCCCCGCGCCGCCATGGCTCCCGGTGGCGGTCGTGGATGACGGGGACAATACCCTCGTCAAATTTCCTGGCACCTTGCAGGGTATTCGGATCCCCGTCGTGCAAGGCATCCAGCAAACCGGGGAGCCGGCCCTCGTCCAGAGTCGGCTCTATGTGCGCCCCGACCAGGGGGCCTGGCTCTATGTGCAGGGGCTCTGGCCGGCCCTGCGCCTCACCGATGCCGCTGGCATCAAGGTGAAAGTCGTCCGCGACGTCCCGAAACTCACGGAGGTAAGTCATGCGTATTAGCCCTGGATGGATACTCAGTCTCCTCGTGCTGCCCGCCCTCGCCGGCGCTGCGGCCGCGCAGCAGTGTCAGGTGACCATGGCATGGGAGTGGCCGTACCAGGAGCCACTTCCGGCGTGGAACCTCTCGCTGACGCGGACGCTCCGCCAGCAGACGACCCAGGAGACGCGCCAACTGGAAACGCTCGATGCCGCGAGTTGCCAGCGGAGCCTGCCCCCGGCCGAGCAGGCCGGGTTTGATCCCACCCAGACCTGGTGCGCCCACGTCGGCGTGACGGCGGGCGCGTATACGGTGCTCCTCCAGGCGAACGAGAGTATCCCCGACATGGGCGGGGTCCTCACGTTTGGCGTGAGGGCAAGCTGTCAGGTCATTCCCTACGATGAAGCGATGCGGATGGATGATCCGGGCACGCCCTCGCCCACCGCAGAGCCTGAGTCAGCCCCCCCCGCCCCGGCCGAGCCACCGCCGGAGGGGGAGACCCGTAAACCACTGGGCAGCGCCCCCCCACCCGAGGTCGTCACCCGTAAGCCACTGGGCAGCGACCCCACGCCCGACGGGGGCCTCCGCGAACCACGGCAGGGAGACATGACGCCCGACGTCTTTCCCCGTGAGGCCCGCCAAGGCGAGGCCCCGCTGCCGGACACGCCGGCCCCGCTCGCCCGCACGGTCCCGCGTGCCACCACGCCCCCGGCAAGCGGCGTGCCTCCCGAGGCGGCGACGGAGGACGACGACCCCGCCGTCATGCTGACGCAGCTGCTCGAACGGGTCGCGCCCATCCTGGAGGGCTTTGCCACGGCGGAACAGGTCTACCACGAGACCCTCGCCCGCATTACGGCCGACTATAAGGCGGCCCTGCACACGCTCCGCAGCGAGTCGCAGCTCTGGGAAGCGTACCGCCGCGCCCTGGACCGCCAGATGGACGCCTATGCGCAGATTCAGCAGACGTGGGCGGGCCTTCTCCAGCGCTATCAAGCGGTGCTGCTGACGCTGCCGAGTCCGGGCCAGGCGCAACGATGACACCGCTGCCGCTCCCGGCCCGCCGCGACCTCGGCGCCGCCATGACACCCCTCGTCGCTCCTAGCGTGGCTAGGACACGGCCTCATCACCTCACAGGAGGGTCTATGCATCAGGGTCTCGACGTTGTAAGGCAGTTTGCTTGGTCCGTCCTCCTCCCCGTCATCCTGTGTCTCGGGAGCGTGTGGAGCCCCAATGGTGCCAATGCCACTGAATACTATGTGGGAACGACGGGGAATGATGCGAACCCAGGGGGACCGTCGCAGCCATTTCAAACGATACAAAAAGGCATGAGTGTCCTTCAACCTGGTGACACCCTGTACCTCCGGCAGGGGACCTACACCGAGAAGATTGATCCAAATTATATGACTCTTCCGTCTGGAACTTCCTGGTCTAATGCGATTACCATTGCTGGCTATCCCGGTGAAAAGGCAACAATACGGAATGGCATAAATATCCAAGATAACGGCAATTCTTCTATCCCGGCCTATCTTATTTTTGACAACTTCATCGTGAGGAACAGTGACGCCAACGCTTTCCGTGTTGGCGGGAATGCACATCATATCCGGCTCAGCAACAGCGATGTCCAAAGCGGTCGTACCAATACCATCTCAATAGCATATACCACTTCGGATGTTCAAGTGATAAACTGCGATATCCACGATTCCCCTGTGGAATTTGTCCCGGAATGGGGGGTATCAACCGGGACCTACGGCCTCTACATCAACGGCAATAATATGCTTATTGATGGAAATCGGATTTACAATAATACGGGGTATGGTATCCATTTATATGGGGGTATTAATGCCGCCAGTAATAATATCGTCCGTAACAATAGCATCTATAACAATTGTTTAAACGACGGGACACGCAGCCAGGCTGCTGGTGGAGTGATTATCACCTCTGGGTCGAATAATTCCTTTTATAATAACCTTGTCTATAATCATACTGGATCGTTTTGTGGTCCAGCGGTCTCATTGGGATATGCGGATAACTCTGCCTATAATAATACCATCTATGGCAATAAAGGTTTTGGTCTTGAACTTGGTGCATCTACGACAGGCATGATAGTCCGCAACAATATTCTGTATGGCAATGGTCGAAACTCTGTCGTAGATTGGGGGTCGATAAACCCCGTTATCGATCACAACCTCATCGATGTCAATCCACAGTTTGTGAATGCCGCTGCCAATGACTTCTCGCTTCAGGCAGGCAGCCCAGCTATTGATGCGGGTGTGGCGATTAGTCTAGTGACCACAGATATTAAAGGGGTTTCTCGGCCCCAAGGAGCTGCCTACGATGTTGGGACTTACGAATACGGCACAGGGGCGAAGTCTACGCCACGTCCGACACCACGCAATCTCCGACTGCTTCCCGTCTCTCCCTAGAGGGACGAGCGCGCCACGAGCTGTGCCAGGAGTGTCCTGGCATGGGGACGCCTGGAGGCACGACGGTGTCGGCCTCCAGGCCACACGAGAGGAGCACGGCGTCTGCCGTCACGCGGGGCCGTGCTCCCGCACACACAGGCGCTGGCATCTGTGCCAGCCCAGAGGAGGAGCGATGAAAGTGCAGACACACGTCAAAGCCGGCAACTATGCGGTATCGTACTCGGTCACGAACACCGTCACCAGCTCGACGAGTCTCAGTGGCCCGGGGGGCATCTCCCAGACCGTGACGACGTCGCAGACCAATAGCATCACCTATCCCTAGGAGGCCTGGGGAGGGGGGCGCGTCCCCTCCTCCCGCTCTCCCGTCCTAGAGATGCCCAGTCAGTACGGCGCCGTGATGTTTCACATAACCATTTGATTTAATGGTACATTTTTATATATTTTATCTTTAGGTTATGCTATACTTTAGGTGTGGCTAGGGTATCTCGACGGGGATGCCTGACCAATGTAGTTCCCGACTACAGCCACACCTTCTCTCTCGGGATAATTTAACCATCTGCGGGAGATGCGTTCATGCTTATTTTGCGCTGCTCTAAGTGTAAAATCCCTCAATCTTCTGAGCATTTCTATAAACGAAAAGATCGCCCAAGAGGATTCCAGTCGAGATGCAAGGCGTGCATGGCAACCAAGAACAAAACCTGGTGGTCGCAAAATGGGGAGAAAAAGCAAGCGTATGCGCAAAAACACTATCAAAATCATAAAGAAACTATCAACGCCAAGACGGCATTGTATGCTGCTCAGCATCCACGGCAGTGCCGAGCATGGGAAGCTGCCTATCGCCGCAGACATCCTGAGATAGGCCATGCCAAACAAGCGAGACGCCGTGCCAAATTGAAACAGGCAGCTGTGAATGATTTTACCGCCCTCCAGTGGGTCGAGATGCAAATAATACATGAGCATAAATGTGTCTATTGTCACAAGCGATGCAAGGGGAAATTAACGCAAGACCATCTGACACCCTTATCTCAGGGTGGTATGCATACCAAGAGTAACATACTGCCTGCTTGTCGCTCTTGTAATAGTCGCAAAAACAATCTATTACCCATCAAGCCAGTACAACCCCTTCTTTTATAAGCGACCCATCAGCAAAAGTATGACGAGCACGACGAGCAGTACGCCCACGATGCTACTTGGATAATACCCGAGCCCATGCCAGCCACCCCAAGGCGAGTTGGGCAGCCCCCCGAGCATCACTACGACGAGTATGATGATGAGCACGAGAACCATTACGGCCTCTCCCCCCACACCGGCAGGGGCCAGGCGCCCCATACCGATCCACAATGCGGGCACGTACACAGCAGCACCGTCCCGTCGATGGTCGGGCGGAGCAGCGCCGTCTCGACTGTCTGCTGGCACGCGGAGCAGCGGGCCAAGGTCGCATCTCTGGGTGGGTTCATCGTGTGGCTCCTTTCCCTGAGCGCCGGCGTTATTATTTGAACCCGAGCGTTCTTTCGAGCTCAAGGCACGTTTCAAGACTTGCCCCACCCGTGACGGTGATGATCCGTACAAAGATAAATGGATACGGGAACCCTTGCGATACGAGACAACTCTGCACATGCCGGGTCTGGAGGCTCTCCGTCAACTCGTGCAGGCGCCAGAAACACCCCGTATACAGCAGACAGAGCCCCACGAGGAGCCCCCAGCGTGTCCTCATGGCGTCAGCTCCGTCTCCTAGCGCCCGCGCTCGGGCGGGGGATGGGGCAACTGCGCCGGCGAGAGACTCAGCGGCAGGCGCTCGCCCGGTGGTTTGTCCAGATTATACGAAAGTATATCTAAGCGCTCAGCCAACCCTTGGATCTGCAGCTGGAGCGATTGCTGCGCGGTCACGGCCTGGTCCGCCATGGTGCGGTTTTGGGCCCGGAACTCATTGCGGAACTCCTCGCTTTGGGCATGCACGAGGGCATTTTGTTCGCGCAACTCGCCCCGTAAGGCTTCTGTCTGGGCGGCCGCCAGCGCATTTTGCTCCCGGAGTTCCGTGCGGATTTGCTCTTGTCGTGCCCCCAAGGCCTTGAGATGCTCGTTCAGGTCTTTCGAGCGTATCCAGCCCAGGACGCCCAGCAAGAGGAGGCAGATCACAGGAATGACAATCGGGCCGGTGATCCCCAGGCTGCGCTGTTTCAAGTCGACGCTAAAGCCGTTGCCGCCGCCGCCCTGGCTCTGGACTTGGATATCGTCGGCCATGGGATGCCCTCTTAGAAGAAGCCTTCGGCCTGGGTGAGATCCTGGAGCAGCACGGTCACATCCGGGCCCGGGGGCTGCGCCGTCCCGGCCTTAAGGAAGAGCACGGCATCATGCGAGGGATCGAGCGGGCTCGTAAAGCTGATGGCGCCCGTACTGGCGACCGTCGTGGTCGTGGTGGTGGTGGTACGCGCCGTTGGGTCAAACCATTCGACGGTATAGGGCCCCGCGGGGAGTTGGACGGTAAAGGCGCCGGTGGCCGGCTGATACACGAGGTATTCGTTGCTCGGCCAGGCGAGCGCATAGCCCGTGGAGGAGAGCTCCGGATGGGGGACGGCCTGGGTCAGGTGCATTTTGATGGCGTACGTTCTCGTGTCGCCCATGCGCTCTTGCGCATCAAAGGTCAGGGCGGCCCCAACGGTATCGTCGGGATTATCCGGCACAACCTTATCGGGGAAAAAGGCATTGCCATCGAGGACGGACGGATTGGCCCCCATCATGAGGCTTTTCCAGACCCAGGTATGGTCACAGTGGTACGGGGTAATATGATCGCTATCCACAATAATGACCTTTTGCCCGGCATAATCCGGCACGGGATCACAGGCATCCGTCCCCACGGCACTCCAGCCCGGCCCAATAAAGTCCGCAGCACTGTTGAGGAGAAACGTCACGACCGTGGGCGCAGGCGCAATGCCCCCTGGGCCTACGAAGTCACTGATGCCCACCATACGGCGCGGCGTAAAGCCTTGCAACGCTTGTTCATTGTTAATGGCCGTCACCATGCTCGCGACAAAGGCGCCGAGGGTGCCCCCATCCAAGGCGACCGTATGGAGTTCATTGCCGACTTCGTACAGGACATTGGACGCACTCCCCACCGCTTGCACGAGGTCGCGGGCATACGCGTCGTTAAAGCTTTGACTATTAAAGGGGGCATCGGTAAAGGGAAAGATGTTCACCCCGACATAAATCCCCAGGGCCGCTGCCTGCTGCACGCGAGCGGCCAGGATGGTAAAGTAGCTGGTACTTTGGGCGGTGCCACTATAGTCTTGACTGGGGGCCCTGATGTAATTCTGATTATGCGCGACGACATAATTGAGGTACGCCGTCACCTCGGCATCCGGCATCGTGGAGGCAAAGTTCCAGGAGTAGGCGCCCGTGAGATACACGAGCTCCCCCGCGGGATTTTCCATATAGCGCGGGTTGCTCGTGGAGACCCGCAAGACGCCGGGCCCGGGCGCCATCGGGGGGGTCCCCTGCGCCCGCTCATACGCGCCGATGTCTTGGGCCCCTTGCGGACGCGGGGCGCCGTCGTAGTCGATGGTGACACTCGCCAGCGTCGTCCCCTGGTCAATCGCCGGCGAGCCGTCTTTGAGCTTCAAGTCCGTCGGCGCATTGACAAACATCGGCGCCGGCGTCGTGAGGTTCGTGGCCACGGTCGCGCTACAGTTATTGACGAGGTTGTTGGCGCCGCCCCCGGCATTGGCATAGACAATATTATTCTTGATGTCGGTACTCGTGGCCCCCGGATCACACTGGATGCCGTTGCCCGTATTGTTATAGACGGTG
>Ga0310890_10000142_pt1 | contig 19901 bp, 19 predicted proteins | sample T20D3metaG_FD_203751 | JGI IMG/M metagenome (GOLD analysis project Ga0310890, IMG submission 203751) | Lab incubated soil microbial communities from West Virginia University Organic Research Farm, Morgantown, WV, United States - T20D3 | ecosystem: Environmental > Terrestrial > Soil >... | reverse complement strand
AAGGAGAAATGACAATCTGTTTCAGCAAGTCTAATTTATACAAGAAAATTGATTTCAAACCAAAGAGCAACTACTGGTGGTGATTTGATTTGGTATTTGTTATCCATCGGATAATTTGTCTTCGTAGCTCCCATGGAATGTTGTTTTTCTTGCAAGTTTCCTTTAATTTGATTTTGGTAGACCTCCAAGTTAATTAACATCATTATATTCTACTAACAATAATCAATGAGACTTAATTTGTTCTAATTTCTGCTGCGAATAGACGTCATAAAATTATTTATCCTATAAAGTATTATGGTTGTTGAGGAAGAAGTTTTTTGAATGATGCTACTATGACTGGGAGAATTACCGCTGAATCTGCCGATCGAGACTTTATGCAGATAAGATATACTGATCTTATAGGCAAGTTTCTCGCAAAATACATTCAAATCGATAAAGAATTGATTCAGGATGTTTTTAGAAAGGGGATAGGGTTGGATGGTTCTTCAGTAAATGGTTTTTCAACTATAGATGAGTCTGATATGATGCTGTTTCCTGATAGGAAAACATTAAGGAAAATACCTTTGTCAAGCTATGAAATAATGACTGTTATTGCTGATGTTTATAATGGATTTGATCAGGGTAGATCTCGAAAAGATCCACGAAGCGTTTCACAAACTTTAGAGGATCACCTTGCAGTGAGTCAGATTGCATGTCAAATAGGTGCTGAAGTTGAATGCTTTGTATTTGATCAAATAATATTTGATATGGAAAAGAATAGTCATGCAAGTAATAATATAAACGGTCAGAATCGTGCAAAAGATGTTTCAATCCTATCTTCAGAACAATATGGAATTGGGAAATATCCTATACGTAAAAAATCTGGGTATGATGTTCCTACTTTTCAAGATTCTTTGATTGAGTTTAGGTTTGAGGTTGCTAATATATTGAAACAATATTATGATATCAACGTCACAAATATGAATCACGAAGTAGCTAGTAGTGGCCAAATTGAAATCAATTTTATGCATGATTACTTGACTCAATCCGCCGACAACGTTCAGATTTATAAAGATGTAGTAAGAAATGTAGCAAAAAAATACAACAAGATCGCAAATTTTATGCCAAAACCAATTTTTGATCCACTGAACAATGAAAATAGTGATAATGGATCAGGTATGCACGTAAGCATAAGTTTATGGTCAAAATCAACAGGTAAGAATGAGAACTTATTCTATGACGAGTCTGATAATTACGCCGAATTGAGCCAAACTGGGCGATACTTCATAGGCGGTATTTTAGATCATGCGAGATCATTATCTGCAATAGTGACTCCGACTGTAAATTCTTATAAAAGAATTATACCTGGATTTGAGGCACCGGTTTATATTGCATGGGCTAGGGGGAATAGATCTGCCGTAGTTAGACTCCCAGTCAACGAGAAAAAGAGTTCCAACTCAAAAAGAATTGAGTACCGGGCCCCTGATCCTTCCGCAAATCCATATCTCGCTTTCTCTGCCATAGTTGCAGCAGGATTGGACGGAATAAATAGAAAAATTGAACCAGGGAACCCAATTAGTGAAGACATTTACAAAATGTCCGACTCAAGGAGGAAGGATCTTGGAATAGGTGTTCTGCCTGGAAGTTTGGAGGAAGCGTTATCTTCGTTGAAAAGTGATTCAAATTATCTAAACCTTTGTTTTCACCATGATTTAATCAGTACGTATACTGATCTTAAAACTAAGGAAATTGTGGAAATAGGTAACGATGAATCAGTTATAAATCAATTCATGTTTTACTATGATGTCTAAGAATATTATTTCTTAATCAATTTCTTTCTCATCTTTACTATTTTTGCTATCCATGGAATTGAACACTATTTCATTTATATCTCTACTTAGGGTGAGTGGTAAACTCTAGTACTTCTTGTATTTAATGTCGATGCGTTCACCTTCTCTGTTCTTTTCTCAATAGGGATAAATCCTCAGTATTGTTGGGGTTCATATATACTTCTCCTCTAGTGGCTTCTTTGATACCGATAATAGGTTCATCACATTCCGGACATATTTGAAAATAGACAAAAATACTAGCATTTCTTTTATTTTTTCCAACCAGCGTATTACGCATGTTAGAATGAAATTGGCTCTGGCATGTGGGACATTCCATACTAATATTTTAATTTGGATCTTATATGTACTTTAACATACGTAGGAAATAACTTAACAGTTGATCAAATGGTGATTCTATTAAAAATATTTCGAACTGGATTCTTTGCTTTTTTCCCTAATACAACCTATCTTCTGAACTTCGTCTGTACACCCTATTATAATATCAGAATTGAATGATATATTCCTGCATAAATAGGAATACAAGAAGTTATCCGCATAATTGGTTATTCGCTTTCATTCTGTAGAAAATTTATATATATGACATGACTGGGTGGATGATGATCAAGGGTTTGAGACTAAAATTAGTGAACCTGACGAATACGCTATACTTGGAATTTCAGAATGTAAGAAATGATTAATAAGATAAATTGACTGTGTTCTCTCTTAAAACAATTTTAGTTACCAAATTTTGTCTTACTTTTGAATCTCGGATTGAAAATTTTCCGGTTTTGATCAATTGTTGATCCGAACAGTAATAATATGTCAATCCATGGTCTACTAATGTATGTCTTCACTAAAGCAAGTATTTTCTCTTCCTGTCGCCTCAATAATACTTGCTAGGACCATATACGCCGTAAATTGGTTTAATATTTCTTCTATTTTTTATCTCATTTTAGATGATTTTAGACAGGATGTTTCAATGCTGGGATTGGTAACTTCTGGATTTCTAATAGGGATTGGCCTTTTTCAGATTCCAGCTGGAATACTGTCGGCAAAATACGATGCAAAATTTATGATATTTTTTGGAACAATGTTGTTGTCTATATCTTCACTTCTTTCAGGGTTGAGTTCAGAGCTATATCAAATGGTAATTCTAAGATTTCTGGTAGGAGTAGGGATGGCATTTTTCTTTGGTCCTAGTGTCATTCTGATTTCAAAATATTTGGGGAAAGGATCAAGTGGGCTAGGTGTAGGGATTTTAAATTCCGCTCATTCGTTGGGTGGAATTATTGGAATATTCGGCTGGATCATCATTGCGGAGGCTCTTGGTTGGAGAACAAGTCTAGTAATAAGTGGAACTTTGGGAATACTCAGTGGATTGTTCTTGCTATATGCTCTACAGATAAAATATTATGACCGTACCAGTAATTTATCTAGCCATTCTTTTAAGGAAAAAGTTTTCATTTTTTTTAGATTCTTTAACCTGAACAGAGAAAACCGCGATCAAAAGGCTAAATTCACGATTAATTTTGATGACCTCAAATCTATCATGTTGAATAAACATATGATTTATGTGGGATTATCATTGCTTGGATTTCAAATTGCTTGGAATTTAGTCTCTACTTTCATCATTCTGTTTCTTAAAGTCGAACTTGATATTGCATCTTCAATTGCGGGTCTGATTGGGGGGTCAACGATGATTGTGAATGTTATTTTTGCTCCTTTTATTGGTAGAATTTATGATAAATTAACTCGAAAAAATAATTTCAATAATGATATATTATTGTTGCTCATATGTGGTATAGTTATTTCAGCAAATATAATTTGTCTTTCATTGCTTAATATTTATCTTTTGATACCTTCGATATTAATAATTGGAATTTTTATATCAGGAGGATTTGTAATTCCATATGCATTGGCAAGGAGAATAGCCTTGGAGAAACTTGGTTTACCTAAATATGAAATTCTAGCTGTTAGTTTTGTTAATGGGTTATCTTTACTTGGGGCTTTTTGGGTTCCCTTTGTATTCTCTATAGTGGTAAAATCATTTGGTTATTCTTTGGCATGGTTATTTGGCGGAACATTGGTTTTAGTATTCATAATTCCCATCATAAAACTCCGCAGCTAAATTCATGATCATTGGAGTTTCGAGTTGTTTCTCTCAAACTCGAATTTTTTTATGATAATAGGTGAGAGTTTTTATTGACTATTATCAATTATAAATCTAGAAACATTCTATCCTTAAATCACGCTTTAAACAATTTTGGATCTTCCAGTCCTCAAGTAATATCTGTGATAAGTTTTCCAGGTCTTGATGAGTTATCTAGAATTGTTGGAATATCTTTGTTTAGAAATATTCTATATCCTGACTTATCGATCATAGAATTCATGTTAGAAGTATTTTGGAGCGCTTTTTTTTCTATATAAGCAAAATCCTTCTCACAGTTAATATTTAGCTCGCTATTTTCTTCAAAATATTTATTCCTGACAAAATTCAAAACATCATTCCATGTATATGCCTTTATTCTTTCTATTGGTTCTCTAGACTCAGTAACGATTGTCTCGTCGTTGTATTCAAAAACTTCAAAGTAGTCAATCGACTTTTTACACTCTCCACAATAAGTCTTCTTACTAATTTGTCTACATTTTTCACATTGTAATATTATAGCCATATTAGAATATTATCAGATCTTGAGTATATTTATTAAATACCTACGGATGCGCTATCAGCGGTCACAATACAAGGCAAGTCTTATTTTTACATTGCAAACTATAATTTCTAATCTCTATTATCCGTACTTCTGGTTGTAAAATAAAGCCGAAAGGACTGGCGAATATCTCATGGGTATAAAAGTGCCTTATTCCATGTTCTATATTCATGTTAGGATGTACCGAAATAATCGGATATTCTGCTATGACTCTTTCTTGCTTTAATTATACTGCTATTTCCAATCCATTCATTTTTTGATATGGTTAAGTTATTACAAGCGAAAGATAGCGCCATGTCCAGTGTTTCAAATTTGTTGTAGTTCATTCTCAAAGCCTCTCTTATTCCCTCTCTTATCTGCCAGACTCCGACAGGGAGATTGTATTCTGGATGTATTTCTCTAAGGACTATTACTGATGCATTTCTTTTTTGATAATGTAGGAATTCAATGACAGCTAACCTCGCAGCAAAATAAGATCCCCCTATTTTTGGATAGTTCTTCAGACCACTTGGATCCTCGGTATCTGTTTCTATCTTCGCATCTCCTTTATTATCTATCCATGCTTCATGCATTTCAAAACTCCATAATTCATCTGGAACCAGGACTATGGAATAATAATTCCCAAAATGAACGTACTTGTAGATCCTAATCTGATCGAGTGACTGAAAGGTTTCAGTTTTTTTTATTAAGTTTAATGAAATTGTTTGATCAATTGCAGAGATGCTCCATTTGGTCGGTACGAGTTTTCTGTTTTTTTTAATTCCAATCATTCCTAAACTTAGGATTTTACTAATTCTACTTATCTCAATTCCTTCTTCGTATAAATAGTTGATTGCTTCCTTTGCTCTAAAATCAAAATCATAAAATGCCTTTTCAATTTTCTTGTCACTAGAAATATCTGACGGTAGCTTTATACTCTCTAATTCTGATGCCAGCCCGAATTGGACCGTGTCAGAATCCGATGTCGCCCTTGATGAGATTTCTTCTAAATTCAATTTGGGTTTTCTCTCAAATGCAACTTCTATTTCAGTAGATCTAGTTGCCATAGTTAATTCCTGAAGGGATTGCATATAACGATCAGCATTCAAATTTGTTTTTACATGCATTGAATGTGTGCCCCTAATTAGAGATAGCTTGTATCTTACTATTTCTTCAATGGACTTTCCTGCCCATTTTTCGGGACGATCCAGTATTGATGAATCGGTTTGCAATGGTGAAAATAGGGGTCCTACTTTTACTTTTGGATATGAGTAGCTACTAACGAATACGGAGGGTGGAGATTCACCTGAGATTTTTTCTGAAAGGTTATCAAAATTCGATCCTAAGATCTGTTTCCAACCTTCTGTTATGTGTTTTTTTATCTCCTCGGTGTTCCTTCCATACATTCCAGATTGAATCTATTTGTTAATGATCTTATTTGAATTTACATCCTACAATGATGGAACTAGAATTGATAGATCGGGAAATTTGTTTAGAATTACGAAAAGTCTATCTTGATGTAATTTGAGAGTAATTTATTATTTCAATTTTTTGAGCAATTCTGACACAGGCAATGTATTCAGGATATCATTTCTTCCTGCCCATCCTCTTCTTGCTTGTCCTATTCCAAATTCCAAAAATGCATAATGCAGGGGGTGATGAGCATCTGAATCAACGACTAATTTAACATCATTCTGTATTGCCATTCTTATGTATTCATCACGTAAATCTAACCTGTTATAGTGCGAATCAATTTCCAGAATTGTGTTAGTTTCTTTTGCAATTGTCATTAATTTCGGAATATCCACGGGATAACCATCTCTTTTATTAATTATTCTACCTGTTGGATGAAAGACGATATCTACACTTGGATTTTGGGCCGCTTTAATTAACCTATTTGTTTGTACATCTATTGGTTGAGAAAAATTAGTGTGAATTGCAGCACCTACTATGTCTAATTTATCCAAAATGTTGTTGGGAATATCTAATGAACCGTCGCTAAGGATATTTACTTCTGCTGAAGAAAGTATTCTAAAGTCACCCAAATTCCTGTCACCTTTTATTCTCTTCTTTTCATTATTGCTTGTTTTTCTATTCACCTGTTTTTCTTCATCATGTTTATTTAGATCCACAAAGAAAGTACCGCTCTTTATTGAATCATTAAATTCTTGAATCTTATGTGCTTGGTCGAGTAACTGTTGCTCATCTAATCCTCTAGCAATTCTTAGGCTTTTTGTGTGATCAGTGATGGCGATATAATCAAGATCAAAATTAGTCCTTGCAAAATAAGCCATTTCTTCTATTGACATTTTCCCGTCCGTACTGTTTGAATGTACTTGCAAGTCTCCTTTTATATCGCCATACTTTAGCAATCCTTTCATTTTTTCCTGCCATTCTTTTGACCCTTTCTTTGCAATCTCTATTTCTCCTCTATTTTCCCTCAATTCTGGAGGGATCCATTCCAACCCTAATTTATTGTACAACTGTTCTTCTGATTCACCTGATATTTTTTGATTGGATTTATTATCAAATAATCCCCATTCATTTAAGCGAAGTGCATTGGACTGTGCTAATCTTCGCAATGCTATTCCGTGTTCCTTACTTCCAGTAAAATATTGTAATGCTGCTCCATAACTTTCTTTAGGAACGACCAGTAAATCGGAATCTAATCCATTATTAAGTTTAATGAATGCTTTGGTATCACCTTTGCTTAAAATTTCTTTAACTTCGGGCATATTTACGAAAGAGTTAATTACTTTATCTGGATTGTCTGAAACTACCAAAAAATCAATATCACCTATGGTTTCCCTCATTCTTCTAAAGGATCCTACTGCTGTTACAATTGAAACGTTTTCCAAATTTGTTAAGTATTTTTCAATTTGCTTTACCAATGGATAAATATCTCCAAGTAGATGCCTTTTTTTGCCTATGTTGTGTAATTCAATTCTCTTTAGTATTCTTTCTTCTTTTTTTTTAGAAATTCCTGAGATCCCGTTTAACTTTCCTTCTCTAGCAGCTTTTTCTAAATCACTGAGACTTCTCACGGGTAACTTGTCGATTATTACTCTCAAAGTTTTGGGACCAATTCCTTCTAAGCCTACAAAATCGTCTACCTTTATGGGGTATTTCGATTTTAATATTTCGTAATATTCGATCTTGCCTGTTTTAATATATTCTTCTATTTTTGAGGATATTGCTTTACCAATGGAGGGAATTTGTAATAATCCATTAATTCCTCTTTCCTCATAAAGGGATGTAATACTTAGCGGAAGGTTATCAATTTGATCAGCTGCTTTAATATATGCTCTATTTTTGAAATTTAGATTAGTCTTATTGTTATCAATATCATTATCCAACTCCAGGAGAAATGAAATCTTACGAAGTATATCAGAAATCTCAACGTTTGCAAGTTTCACATTATAACTCATTCTCTGGTATTCATTAATTTTCTCATCGTTTTGTTTTGGTAATTGGGTGTTCTTAGAAGTCGGTGAAACAATAAGAACCAGCAAACCTCATTCATTCATTCATTTGACGGTCCTAAATTTTTTACTCCAATACAATTTGATCAAAATATTGTATCACTAGGTGACAATAATTGTAAGTTTTATAAATCTCGTTAGAATATATGTAGAATATGTACAAATAGAATAAGAAATATTGAAAGTTTATTACAAAATATATATATTTAGCTGGATTTCTTAAAAAAGAATTAACTATGTTAGTCGAATCTTTGACCATTGGGATAATCATAGGGATTTGTGGACTTGTGACTTGGTTAGTGAAGAATAAATTTCAACCAGAAATTGAACGTGATATACAAGAACGTGAGCAAAAGACCTTAAAATATGCTCGAGAAATAAGAAAAAATCCGTTGAAGTAATATTATTTTATTTTAATAGCATATTCAGGATTACTGAATATCAATCCATAGTTAAAATTTTTTTGGCCTGATTTAGTTTTTCAAATAATTCTTTAATGAACAAATCGGCAAACTTATCAAAATCAATTGTTCCAAATTGCTTCTTGTAATCTTCTTTGCGTTTTTCATATTCTTCTTCAAGCCACAGAAAATCTGCTTCTTTCAATCTTATAATGAATTTATTAGTTTTAGCTTTGGATTCAAATACATTTATCATAAAAATTCCTGCAAATTGTGTAAAATTTTTTAATTTATACCTTCTCATGTAGTCCTCTTTATGAATTTCATAGTTTTCTTTTAGCCATGTTTTTACATCCATCCTAATTGTCAACGAAGTGTAAACTCCTGAAAAATCTACTTTCAGATTATGCATTTCAACCGAGTAATGACCACGTTTGATTTCATTCATCATGATTATTAGGGCACTTGGAAGAAACATTCCTGGGTAATATTCATCTGTGGAATTCTGTAGTTTGTTTAGTATAGATGGTTTCAGCCCGATAGTTGCATAACCCTTCGTAGGCATCATTTTTATTCACTTTGGTATGCTTATTAACTTATTTTGAAAAAAGGGTAATAAAATAAATGGTGATTTATTTTTCGCTAGTCGGGGGTACATAATTCTTCAGGTCTTCACCATTGACAACGTCTTCCTCGGGGGGTACATAGTCTACAACTCCGGATCTCTTGTATCCTGGATCCTTCTTCTGTGTAAGCAATGCTACGATTATGAAGAGAACAAACGATACAATGGGTGGTATGAAAGTATCTATTCCTGCTAACTCTGGTGGCGTAATATAATACAATATCAATCTTAGGCTGGACCCTACCACAATTGATGTGATTGCAGCAGGCCAGTTTGCCTTCTTCCAAAACAGACCTAATGTAAGTGGAGCCCATAATCCCGCAAATACTATATCAAATGCAAGTACTAAGTAAATGCCTGGACGAGGGATTGCAGCTCCGAGGAGAAGCCCTGAAAGCATTACTGGTATCGTTACACATCGAGTTAATATGAGCATCTTTTTATCCTCTATTCCGGGTTTTTTGAACAATGATCTAATGATATCTCTTTGTATCAGGTTTCGCGCTATAACACTTGAGATCGCAAGAAGACCGCCGTTAGCAGTTGACATCGACGCACCTACGACTCCCATTAGTAAAGCAGCTCCTATTGGAAACGGAAGGAGATTGATAGCAAGTAGAGGATACACCGTGTAGGGATCTTCTATGCCGGGCATCATGTATAACGCGATTATTCCCATCATGCTTGTAGGTACAATAATTGAAATTGTTAATAATCCAGCCATGAATGCACCTCTTCTAGCTGTCTTGCCATCTCTTGCTGAAAATACCCTTTCCATAAAATCAAGTGCTACTACATCCCCAAGACCCAATGCTATTATTGCTGACCAGTTTAGCAAAGCACCGTTTTTAGGATCCGTTAACCCAGATAAATCCAAATAACTCTCTGGCGTGGCAGACAAAATAGTACCTAAATCCACTCCTCCAAATCCAAAGGCAAAATACAGAAATGCAGCCCAGAATGCTCCGATAGTTAAGTACACTTGGAAAATATCTGTGTACGCGGAAGAAAATAACCCACCCGCAAACGTATATACCAAAACCGCCATTGAAACAATTAGCATACCCCAGAAAAGTGGAATATGCAAGACTGTTGATAGGATAAATCCACCTGCTGCAAAATTTCCTGCAACTAATATTATGAAACTTAAAGACAAAAGTACGGATGACATCCCCTCTGCACCAACACCATATCTTCTATAATAAAAATCTGGAAGGGTAAGCATAGACATTTTGTTTACCCTTTTCGCATAGAAAATACCTGTTATTATCAAACAAGAAGCCAACCCAATTGGTATCGCGGCTCCCGCCCAAAAACCAAATTGATAAACAAGCGCCACGTTACCCAAAGAAGAGTTGCCATCAATTGATTGCGCTGAAAGCATTGTTCCTACAAATATTAACGGTAGGCTCTTTCCTGCAACCATATATCTTTTGCTACTTTTTTTTACCATCATGGAAGTTAATACTCCCACAGACAGGACCAGTCCCATGAACGAGAGAACTGCTATACCGTAAGCATCAATGAAAACCAATGTTATTGGTATTTAATTAGTAAATATATAAATATTATTAATTTATCGACTACTATTTTATTTGATTCCTTTTTGATAAATAATTTCGGAAACATTGATTAAAAAAATGAAATTTACTGATCTATATACCCTAGGCCTATTAATTTGGCTTGTTATTCATTAAGTATGGTTGTTTCACTCTGATTAACACATGATATATTATGGGAAGAAAAGACGTAACCTACGTCGAACGTAATTATCATGAAAATTAAGCATAATATTTTCGGTTGTCGAACTTTTTCTTAGACGTAGTTTACTTAACAATATTTATTAATTATTCATAGATATAATAATTAGATATCATATGGGAATGGAATTTTATGGAGATTCTTACAAGGGAAATGACGAACCCATTTTTGTTGGCATACCTACATTTCTAAAACTACCTTATGTCAAAAAAAATGAAGAATTGCAAAAGATAAAGCCTGATATAGCAATAGTAGGAGAACCTTTCGATTTTGGAACCACAATTAGACCAGGTACTCGTTACGGCCCTAGAGCAATACGAGCTGCATCTACTGTTCCTTCTCCGCCTTATGAACACTTTAACATTGAAACTGGGGTCGACCCGTTTGGAGTCTTTAAAGCAGTTGACTACGGTGATGTTAATATCTCTCCAGGGGATGTCATTGAGTCTCATAGACGGATGACTAATAAAGTTAAGGAAGTTCTCGATATAGATGCTATACCGATAATTTTGGGCGGAGATCATTCAGTGACCTTTGCAAACGTTCGGGCGCTTTCTAAAAAATATAAGAACATTGGAATGATCCATATTGATTGTCATGCTGACTGTGCGCCGCAAGGACTTTGTGGATTCAAATATGATCATGGAGCTCACATTAGACGAATCATGGAATTGGGATGCCTTAAGGGAAAAAATTATACTCTGATAGGCCCTAGAGGGTATTGGCCAGGACCCGATCTGTACAAATGGATGGCCGATCAGGATTTTCAGTGGTTTACGATGCTTGACGTGGAGGAACTAGGTATTGCTCAGATTGCCAAAGAGGCTGCGGATAGGGCAAACGACGATGTTGATGCTGTGTATGTTAGTTGGGATATTGACACTTTTGATCCTGCGTACGCACCAGGAACCGGTGAACCAGAGCCTAATGGTCTCACTTCAAGGGAGGGGATGAAGCTAATGAGACTATTATCAACTTCTTTTGATCCAGATAGATTTGCATTCGATCTTGTTGAGGTTTCACCAACCTATGATGTTAGTGACGTTAATTCCTATAATGGAGGTATCACATCTGGGCTCGCAAATCGTTTGATAGTTGAATTAATGGCAGGGTTATCTTTGACCAAAAAGGGTGAATCTGAAGGAAAGCCTGTACGACCCAAATTTTATCGTGGTAAAGGAAATACATACGATTTTGGAGATGGTCCTAAAGCAAAGATACCCAAAAGAAAGTAATGCTCCTAATCAGAGTACGTTGCTTTTCTTCACATCAAATAATCCATCAAAATATTTTTTTGAGAGATGAATTAGATGAGACTATATTTTTTAATACATTCAGGATTATTGAAGCAAAAATTAAAAGACAATTAAGAATTAATCTAAATGAATCGATGTGGTTTTATTGCGGATGTATATTAAATCAGTTATTTTTGGGTACAGATATAGATGAGATCAGGACAAATTTATCTAGGATACTAAGTGAAGAAATGGTCATGATAGGAGTAGTGGAGTTTATGAAAAAAATTGAAATTGAAATAAGAATTGGTACGGATCATGTTATTTCCCATCATATAAGATTGATAAAGCCTATATTGACTAGTAAAAATTAAACAACAATGCATCATATCCTGTTTATTTTCTAAAAATTGTTGTTAATTACTGAAAAAAATTTCAGAGATCTGCCTTTGATACGTTCGTCTATGACCTCAACATGTTCCACATTTTTGTATCTCTCTAATTAATAAAAAATTAATAATAGTGGTGTTGAGGCCTTTGTTGTTTTCCTAACCTATCAAAGTAATGATCATGTTTTTTGTCTCCACCAGCATGTGAGTGCTCTGTCCCATCCTCATGAGTATGAGTGTTCATTAGTGGTTTTTTGATAATAATATCATCTATATTTATCAAAAGCCGGCTTACTTCTACGGCTGTATTGAGGACTTGCTCTTTTACAATCGTAGGTTCGATTATATCCCAATCTAGTTGAGATATTTTTCTTTCGTCTGAATCAAGTCCAAACCATTTGACTTTATTAGTATTAAAATTCTGAGATAGATTTAGTCTAAGTTGAATAAAAGCATCCATCAAATTCAACCCTGAATTTTTTGCAAGAATTAGTGGAATTTCTTCTAATGCTTCGGAGAATTTAAGTAAAACTATTTGCTCCATTCCTTCAATCGTGTTAGCTCTTTTTCTTACTTGTTGTGCCATTAACGCTTCGCAAGATCCACCTCCTATGACAATGGATGGATGTTGGACAAATCTACTCAGACTGGTAATAGTACTTTGAATTGCGCGATGATATTCATCTAACATCATTTTCGAATTTGCTCTAATTAAAATTGAGACTGTTTTAGGATTATTACATCCCTCTACAAATATCATCTTATCAGTCCCTATTTTCTTCTCGTATACATTTTTGGCATATCCTACATTACTTTGTATGTTTCCGACATCCAATTCCTTTATCAGGTTTCCACCAGTAGCTTTCTCTAGCCAATGAAGATCATTCTCTTTTACTCTTTTGACTGATATTATTCCAAACTTGGCCAAAAGATCTTGTGCCACCAAGTCTATCCCTTTACGGTTTATTACTACATTTATACCACTATCAATTATTATTTGTATTTTGTCTCTCGTGATGTTATTTTCTTCCTTCCTAAATAGATACATATGTTCTGGACTATTGATAGATAATTGGGACTCTGTTTTTGTCGTTCTTGTCTGCAGGTCTTCGTCTAATAATAGGATTCGTGCATTCTTGACAAATCTAGGCATGAGATCACTATCTATTGCTTTATCAATCAGTACCCCATCAATCAAAATACTCTCTCCTAAATTACCAATTTTTTCCTCAATTTTTATGTCATCAGCCTCTAAAAGGTAGTTATTATTTGAATATACCGTATTGATCGCATTAACGGTAATTTCTAAAATATTGTTTAATTCGGATTGCGGATCAGATGAAAGCCTGACTTTTGTTCCTAGACATGTCCGTGCGAGTTTCTCGATGATTGCCATATCCTTGCTACTTACTTTTCTTGCAATATTGCGCAAAGTCTCTAGGGAACATTGAAGCCCTTTATCGTATCCGTTAACAATAGTAGATGGATAAATGTCCATCGCTAACATCTCTTGTGCCTTTTCCAAAAGTGTAGTGGCAATTATAGCAGTTGTTAGTGTCCCATCTCCCACTTCATTATCTACAGTATTAGTGGCATCAATTAACACCTTAGCCGCGGGGTGTTGAACATCAATCTTACGGAGAAATGTGGCACCATCTTTTGTACATGTCGATTCACCAATTATGTCAATATAGATTTTTTCATTTCCTAGAGGACCATAGCAACTTTCAATTAGAGATTTTATCAGTTGAGCGGCATGAATGTTATAACTCCTAACTTCTTTGCCGCTTGTTCGCTGTGTATCATTAGGGATTAGTTTAGTATGGGACATATCTTGTTATTATTCTTGGAGTTTATATATGGTAACATCAAAAATGTATTTTACAAAAATTTGTAATTCACTCTGAAAATATAAAAGTAGATTACGTATTCGTTTTTTGGAACAAATGTGTAAATTCCCCTTTTTAGCAATACTTTTTTATAGTTATTAATTATTAATTCCTTCATGCCAACTGTAACATCTAAAGTTGAAATTGAAAATGCTTCAAAGAATGCAATAAATGCCCTCTTTGGACCGAATGTTGAAAATTTTAGAATACGGGAAGTATTTCCTTATTCTGAGGATCAAATTGTAGCCCACAGCGAACAAATGGACGAGACGTCTCAACCAAAAGATGGATGGGATATTCAGGTTACATTCTTGTTAAACGGTCTTCAATATACAGTGGATCTCATCATTCATGAAAAAGATGGACAGGTAAGTTATTCTAGGGTCATTGACAAAATGGTTCCTCTCTGATTTGTAGATGCTATTTAAGAATATTTTATTGGCTTTCGATGGCTCAACAGCTTCCTCAAAGGCAGCAGAATATGCAATCTACCTGTGTAAATTAGAAGGATCGCCACTTACATTCTTACATGTCCTTGATCATATTAAACAAGGCGGGGTCATAGGGTTGAGAGCGCGATACGGTGACACTAATTTGATTGATGGATATAAAAGGGCAAGAACACAGGACGCTGAAAAATGGATAAAACCAATTCAAGAGAGGGCTACAACAGAGGGTATTAAGAGTACCATTGCTATTTTAGATGATGAAAAAAATTCAAAAGTAGAAACAATTGTTCAATTTATACAAAAAGATAACATTGATCTAGTTATTATGGGTTCGAGAGGATTATCAAAATTTAAACAAATGTTAGTTGGAAGCATCGCATCAGGAATAATCAGTCATTCCAAATGCCCTGTGTTGGTAATCCGATAATTATTTACCTTTTTTTAGATAGTTTAGGATTATTTCTTTTACAAAATCATTTACCTCATAACCCTTCTCTTTTGCCTTTTCCTCTAAAGAGTTCCACAATATTCTATCCTTTTCTTTAGAAGGATTAAAAACTAATCTTACTGTTAGTAGTCCTTTGGGAGCGCCCCTTTTTATCCCTAACCGAATGAGTTCTTCTTTTAATGCAGCGGGCTCGATATCTGCCAAGTTTATCTGAACCTCAGTCGGCTGTCTTGCTATTTTTATACCTTCATAAAGTGTAATTTCACAATTTTCTATTTTTTCCTGAATCTGATTTGGAAGGGTAAGAATGCTTAGCCATTCACTAATTGTGCTTTTTGGTAACCCGTATAAGCGAGATACCCCTGTGATTCCAGACTTTGTCGATTCTACCAGTTTTTTTACCATTCTTGCCTTTTCTAAAGGGGAGAGATCTTTTCTTATTAGATTTTCAAACAGAGAGGCTGCCTCTGCCTCTGCACCCTTCAATTTTGTAATAACTGCTGGAATTTCCTTCTCTCCTTTATTGTGGAGGGCTAAAAATCTTCTCCTTCCGATAAGTAACTTATATCTTTTAGTAAAATTGTCAAATCGTACCACAACCGGTTGGAGTAATTCAAATTTAGCTAGATGTTCTTTCATTAACTGATCGCTTGAATCTTTTCCAAATGAAAAATTCTTGCGGACATTTTCATCTGCTACATCGATCAGGTCAACCGGTATATTCTTGATTTTCAATCCTTAATACTTGTGCGCCTTTTACGTTATTATTCATTATGGTTTGAAGCCTTCAATTTGACAATTTCTTTCCTAATCGTATTATACGCATCCATCTTACGCCTATATTCGTAATTTACGGGATTATGAACAAACCTTATATTAATTAAAATTGATAGTAAGTGATGCAAAGTCATCTCAAATCAGATGAAAAACTTGATCATTATGATGAATTGAGTAAAGCGACTTTTTTATCTTACTTTATATCTTTATACATTTCTACTATTGAACAGAAGAATAGGAACGATAGTATTTCGGTTAATGAAATTTATGATTTTATTCAAGATTTACAAGACGAATTGGATTTCAAAGTTCCTCATGTTGAGAAAAGGGATATCAGTTTGTGTTTTTATATTTTAGACAAATTGGGGGTATGTAGTTGTTTAAAATAAATGCAAACTATTTTAAGAATAGATACAAAGATGTTGGTAACGAAAGTTCGATTACAGATCAAACCATCAGTCTTGGAGAACTGGTAAGGTATGGGGAAAAAGAGGCCAGTAGGAATAATTTTGAAAAGGCTCTAGATATTTTTGATAAGGTGATAAGGCTAGATCCCACGTTTGATTCTGCTTATGGTGATAAGGCCCTCGTATTTGACAAGATGGGAATATTGGACGAATCTTTAAAAATGTATTCTAAGGCATTGGAAATTAATCCAAAAAATCGGATAACGTGGCATAATATGGGTTTAACCCTAATCAAAAAGAAAAGAGTGGATGAAGCCATTAATTGTTTTGATAAGGCTATTTCTATTGATAAAAATTATTCCAAGGCCTGGTATAACAAAGGAAGATGCCTTGAGATGCAGGGAAATTTGGAAAATGCGCAGATTTGCCTAACTAAAGCCAAAAAATTAGATCCATTCTTGTTTTCTAAAGTTAAACTAAAATAAAAACTAAATAATACTTCTTTTTAGTTACTGATTTGTTTATTGAATTTTGATCATATGCTCTGTTCAATTTGTTACTAACTAAAGTGCATAGGGGATGATAAAAGTAGCATCTATTGAACCATGATTATTAATGTGTGTAAATAGAATTAGTAAAGTTTAATTTAGGGATTATGTATCTATTTTCATGAAAGAAATCAATGTTTATATTCGACCGAACGATCTTTCGAAAGTGACTGATATTCTACAAAAGCATAAGTTGGGTATTACCTTTTTTGATATCCAGGGAACTGGTAGAACTCCACGATCTACCTCCGAAATTATTCATTCATATCAAACCGGTAGGACCACAGTACCTAAATTTATAGGACGTGTGCTTGTGATATCCATAGTTTCGGACTCGATTGTTAACCAAATCATTGAGGAAATAATGAATAGTTTTGATAAACAAGACGAACCATACGGCGTTCTCTTTGTAAAAGATGTGACTAATGCCTATGAATTAGGGACTGAGGTAAAAGGGAATGAAGTTCTAGTTTCCAAATGATCTAATTCTAGCACTAAACGATTTTTTGAAAAAGGATTTGCGTTTCCAAAAAATCTTAATGTCTTTTTCGGGTATCTTGATATCAACTAACAATCTTCCTTCTTATGTTGATTACTCTAAAACATTAAATCCGATTTGAGCAGTACCTATTTACGGTATTATTTGAAGTTTAGTTGATTAGCATCGGGATCGTGGTGATAAACATTTAATATTTGTCATGGGATCTAACACGGATCGATCTCAACCAATAATAATCGGCCTTGATTATTGACAAGGATTGACCAAAGAAATAGCAGAAACTGAAGCTTGGAATATTATCAAGCCTATGTGTAGAGAACTTGATGAATTGATAATTAACGGGAACCTGAAGTTTTTGTCAGGACTTCAAAATGAAAATGACGGGACCTATAAAATAAACCTGCGGAGCAATCATTTGCATTTTGCATCGCGAGGATTAAAGGATAGTATAGGTGATATATCGTATGAGACTGGTAAAATCAGAATTGGTATGCGAGCTAATGGAATTCCGATAAATATATTCGTTGAACTGTTTTGATATGAGGATTTTTTGTTATATACATGGGTCGGAATAATGAAACATGATCCTTAATTCTTGATTCTTTGTAGAATATTTAGTGTGGGGACTCACCTTACTGAATATGGGGAATTTCATTTCAACTCATAATTTTTCTTACATGATACCCAGCTGTACTAATGGGAAACCGTGGCAATTGGGGAATCTATGGTTCATGCTCTATTCGGGATAATTTGACTGGTTCTTCTTTTCAATAGTATCATGCAGGGGAAGGATATCATAGAAATTATGGTTGCGGTAATAAAGATGAGATCATACGATAATGGAGAAGGAAATGATTCTCCCCCAATGCCGACTACTGACTCTTGAAAAGCTTGCATATAAGTTGAGGCAATTACTGGACCTATGGAACTTCCCATTAAGACTAGTACTACTGATATCCCGATCGAGACTCCACTATATTGATGGGGTGTATGTTGTAATGTGATATTAAAAGCTCCTACTTGTGTCAATGATAATCCTGCGGAGATTATTATCAAATTTAGTGAAATTAAAAATTCACTTGTATGAAATACAAATAAACTGGCAAAACCAATTGTAGTCAAAACACTACCTACAACAATTGGCTTGAAATTTCCTATTTTTGATACTATAAACCCAGAGGAAGGAGCAAATATTAGGAAAATTATCATGAATGGCAATTGAACCATTGCACTATCCATTGCTTCCCCGCCAAATCCAAACGGTATTGGGCTAGTAACCAAAATTGGTATGGTTTGATAAATCATAAACATTGTGATTCCAAAGACTAAGAGGATAATATTTGAGGGAAGCAAAATCCTGTCTGATATTAATTTGAGTGGTATTAACGGATCCTTTGCCTTTCTTTCAACGATTACAAACGCTATCATTGAGCAAATCGTCAGTGTAACAAGTGACCCCAGAACGATACCATCAAACGATGTAAAGTTATTGGATTCGCTATTTATGTTAGCAAAATATGTTAAAGTTAATAAGAAAGCTGAAATTGATAATGCTAGCGACATTGCTCCCTTAATATCGATATGATGTTTGATTTTCTTACCACTAAGATTACTTTGATCTAACTGTACATTTTCCTTTTTGGGTCGGTTGAACTCTAAATTTTGTTCACCATCATCGTTGATACTTACTGTGTCATCGTCCTTTATTCGCTTCTTGATTATGATCCAAAGTATGATTGCCACTGGTATTATCGTGAAAAACGTAGCCTGCCATCCAAAATTTTGGACTATTGTCCCACCTATGGCCATTCCAACAACTGATCCTGCAGCAAACATCGAACTGAAAATTCCTATCCCAATTGCAATCTTGGACATCGGAAATTGGTCTCTTATGATGCCAAATGCTATAGGAAACATTGAAATGCCTATCCCTTGAATGATTCTTGCCAAAACTAAAGTGTAAATATTTGTTGACAATCCTCCTATGGCGATCCCTATAATATAAATAATAAAAATCACAAGCACCATTTTCTTCCTGCCGTATATGTCTGATAATTTTCCTGCAATAGGCGTCATGACTGCTCCTGAAATTAAGTAGGCCGTCAGAATCCATGACGAGGTACTATATGAAATATCAAAATCGCTAATTATATCACTAATAGCTGGTAAAAGCATGGTTTCTCCATACATCGTGATCAAAATTGTCGATCCCAATATTGCCAGTGTTATCCACGTGGATTCGTGAATCTTTTCGCTGGCATCTGGTTTTATGTTTTTCATGGAGAGATGTCCTAGTTTAGTAAGAAATGGTAAAAAGTTAGGCGATCATACAGCTGGAATTTTAACTTCCTTCTCTAATTTATTTCTATATTCTCTATAGTCCTCATCAATCTCCATGGCTGCTTGAAGTATCTTGCTTCTTATTGTGTTAGATGAATTGATAAACATCTTTGTATCTTTGGGAAGACAGTGACCTCCTATTCCATCCCTTGGTTC
>Ga0310890_10000137_pt1 | contig 20090 bp, 15 predicted proteins | sample T20D3metaG_FD_203751 | JGI IMG/M metagenome (GOLD analysis project Ga0310890, IMG submission 203751) | Lab incubated soil microbial communities from West Virginia University Organic Research Farm, Morgantown, WV, United States - T20D3 | ecosystem: Environmental > Terrestrial > Soil >... | reverse complement strand
ACTAGACAAACATCGCCGGGTTGACTTCGATCGAGATCTCGGTGATGCGGTCGGCTGGGAGCCCCGCTCGTCTGGCGTGTTCGCGAATCGCCTCGACGCTGGGGGCGTCGTACTCGCAGTAGATTTTGCCTTCGGCCTCGGAGACGTAGCTCCTGATCCAGCGGATGTCGGGCATCCCGGTCAGCACGGCGTTCGAGCGGCGGCCGGCCACCTGCAACTCCTCACGTGTGAGACCGGGAACCGATCGCTCGATGATGTAACGCGGCATTGGCCGAACCTCCCGCATGTTGCTGCTCTGTTCCACGTGCGGCATCGGCGCATGCCGTCGCCAGTGCGCTGTCGCCACTCTCGGCCGCCGATGCGGCGGCGGCGCGAAGTAACTCGCGCGCACCGGCGTTGTCGCCAATCTGCTGACGAATGTTCGCCAGACGCAGGCGCATCCAGCCCTCGCCGGCCCCATCGCCGATCTCGTGCCGCACAGTACCAGACTGCTCGAACCACTCGGCGGCGGATCTGAGATCGTGCCCGTGCAGCGAGACCTGGCCCAGGGCGGCGAGCGCGTGCGCTTCGAGTTGTCGTTCTCCGATTTCGCGGCTGAGGGCCAGACTCTCTTCGAGGACGGTACGTGCTTCTTCGGTCCGCCCCAACTTCGTCAGCGACACACCCAGGCTGTTCAGGATGACGGCCTGGTGCGCCCGGTTTCCTTCGTTCCGGGCAAGCGCCAGCGCAGCGTCGTAATGTCGTAACGCCGCGTCGTAACCGCTGCGCTCCCATTCCAGGATGCCGAGCACGTTGCGAATCGCCAACTCGCGCGCGCGATCCCCGATCGTTGCCGCGAGTGCCAGAACTGACTCGAACGCAGGGATCGCTTCGTCTGGTCCCTTGATCCGTGTCACGCGCGCGAGACCCTCGCGCGCCTCCAGTTCACCGTGAGGGTTGCCCAGTGCGCGCTGCAGCCTCAACGCCAGTTCCCAGGCAGCGGCGGCCTCCTGGGGCGAGGTCCTCTCGAGGATCCGGGCAGCGCTGCTTCGCATTTCAGCTTCTGAGATGCCGTCTTCCAGTTGTTTGAAGAGCTCCGCGGCTTCACGCAAACACGGCAGCGCCTCTTCATAACGGGCGAGCCCGAGAAGCACGGTACCGAGCATGCGCAGTGATTGCACCAGGCCCTCGGCATGGCGGGCGCGCCGGCTGAGTTCGACGGCGGTGCGATAAGTATCGACCGCAACGTCGATCCGCCCCTGTTGCAGCTGTATGTGCGCAATCGACGTGAGGTGGAACGATCGCTGGATCGGCAGGAGGTGAACGCGTGCGATCTGGTCGCTCTGAAGGAGGCATTCGAGCGCCCGATCGAGGTCGCCCATTTCGCGAAAGACGTTCGCGAGATTGTGTTGCGTGTAAACCAGCTTCTTGGGATCGTCACGCAGCACAGCCATCGCGAGCGCTTCTTCGAGCCTTGCGCGCGCCTGGGGGAAGTCGCCCATCGCCTTGAGGATGCTTGCGAGATTGGTCAGATCCAGGGCGACCGCAACGTCATCGTCGCATTCCCGATCGACGGCCAGGGCGCGGCGCGTGAACTCGAGGGCTTCGGCGTGCCGTCCTTCGTGCCACCTGAGAAGCCCGAGGCTGCGCAAGGCACTGCGCAGCACTGTAGTATTTCCTCGTTCGCTGCCGATCCTGAGCGCCGTTGCGAGGGCGCGGTCGGCCGCATCAAAGCGTTTGAGCAGGGTGGAGAGGTCTCCTTGACGGAGATAGACCTCGGCCAGCCGTGCGGTGCTGCCTTCGCGCGCGAGCAGCGCAATCAGCGAGTCGACAATCTGCTGTTGACGAGCGCGCAGGCCCAGCGTTTCGCACACGCGTTCTTGTTGGAGCAGCAGATCGGCCGTGACGTTGGCCTGGTCACCTGGAATACGCGTAGTCCACTCGAGCGCCCGATCGAGGATGGCGAGCGCATCGCCGAACTGGCTGAGCGCCATGGCGCGTTCGGCGGCGCGACGTCCGAAGCGAATCGCCGCCGGCCACTCTTCGGCGTGGCGGAAATGATGCGCCAGCAACACCGCGCGTTCGTCTACGCGATCGGAGTACGTGGACGCCAGAACCCGGCCGATCGCTCCATGGAGCATCTTTCGATGGTGGCCGACCAGGCTGTCGTAGCACACGTCCTGTGTCAGGGCGTGCGTGAATCGATACGCGATCGTTGGAGCCACTGACGTCTGCTGAATGAGCCCGGCCGCTTCCAGCGCCTCGATGGCCGGCCGCAGGTCGACGCCCGGTGGCACCACCTCCACGAGGAGCGCACGATCGAATTCCCACCCGATCACTGACGCGACTCGCACAACCTCCAGCGCCTGCGCGTCCAGCTTGTCCAGGCGTGCGCGGATGACACCCTGAACCGTCGCGGGTAGCACCAGCGCGTCCTCTCCACCCTCGACCAGCGCAACGCCGTCGCGTACGTGGACAACCCGCTGCTCGAGGAGCGCCGCGCACATCTGCTCGAGGAAGAATGGATTCCCGCCGGCGCGGTCGTGCATCCGGTGGGCGAGCGCGCTGGAGACCTGCCGTACACCAAGCCCCGCCTGGACGATGGCGCTGGATGCCGCGAAATCCAGCTGCTTCAGGCGAATGATTGTCGCGCGCGGGGACCAGGTGCCGGCTTCGTCTACGCGACTCGTGACGATCAGTACGAGCGGGACCGAGTCAATCAGTTCCGCCACGCGGATCCATGCCGCGCGTGAGCCGGTGTCGGCCCAGTGCCCGTCCTCGATGATCACAACGAGTGGACCGCGACGTGCCAGCACCGCAACAAACGCCGCCAATGCGTCGAGCAGCGCTGCCTGCAGATGTTCACCATGCAAATGCCTCGGCACGGCATGGACATCGCTGTTTACCGACAGTAAGTGCAGAAGGAGCGGCAGGAACGGTTCGAGCGCAGGGTCGATGCTTCGGATTCGCGCCGCAACCGCCGCACTCGTGAGCGGCGCGCGCAGCTCGAGCGCTGCGCACAGGATCTGGACGAACGCGCCATACGGGACGACGTCGCCATACGCTCGGCAGCGCGCCCGCAGTACTCGCACGCCCGCGTCCGATCGCAGACGCTCCTCGAATTCATAGAGCAGTCGACTCTTCCCGGCACCAGCCTCGCCGACCACAACGACTGCCGCTCCAACGCCGGTTTCGGCGGCCGCGATCGACTGAAGCGTCGACAACTCAGACTGGCGGCCCACATAGGGCGTCAGCCCTGTTCCGCTCTCCTCCAGCCGTGTGGCGATTCCCGTTTCTCCAAGGACTCGAAAGGGCGTCACCGAGGCGGCGTGAGGATCGAGCGCGACTGGAGAGCACGCCGCGGTCTGCACATACGGTCCGACCAGTCGCTGCATCTCGGGTCCGATCCACACTTCGTCCGGATCGGCGAGCAGCGCCAGGCGTGACGCCAGCACCGCCGGGGAGCCAACGATGTCGTAGCGGCGTGGTCCTTCGTGCAGGCGCCGCGCGACGACCGCACCGACGTGCACGCCTGACTGGAGACGCAGCCTGACATGCGGCGGGCACTCGGTCTGCTCGAGCGCCCGTACGCGTGCATGCAGTGCGAGCGCGGCCCGGGTGGCGCGCAGGTCGTCGTCTTCGTGAGCGACCGGTACGCCAAACAGCGCGACGATCTGATCGCCGATCGCCTGGTTGACGATCCCTCCGTGTTCGCGAACGGCGTCGACGGCCGCATCGCGCAAGCGGCCAACCAGGCGCTGCGCGTCGAGCGACGTCATCTGATCGACGAGCGCCGGGTAGTCGGACACGACGCTGACCAGCACCGCGGTTCGCCGGCGCTCGGTCGGGGACATCCGGCCCGTATCGTCTGGCGTCCCCGATGCGTGACCGCCGACCGGTTCCGTCGCCAATGCCGCGAGATCCGCTGCGAGCAACGACATCGAGGCGTAGCGTTCGTCGGCCGACTTGGCGAGCGCCCGTCGGAGAACGCGATCGAATCCCGCCGGCACATCGGGATACGACGTGGCGGTCAAGTGCGGATCGCGATGACGAATCGCGTCCAGGACGCCGGGGAGGTCGTTCCCTTGGAACGGTCGCGTGCCTGACACCAATTCGTGAAGGACGATCCCGAGCGACCAGATGTCGGAGCGACTGTCGATCGGTCCGCCATCGGCCTGCTCCGGGCTCATATACGAGGCGGTGCCGATCAACGCGTGCGGATCGGTGAGCGAGGTGTCATGCATGCGGGCGATGCCGAAGTCGACGATCTTCGGAGTCCCGTCGTGAAGGATCACGATGTTGGACGGCTTGATATCACGATGTACGATTCCAGCGCCGTGCGCGTGCTCGAGCCCGCGTGCGATCTGGAGCGCAACCGGGAGCGCTTCATCGAACGCGAATCGACCGTGCGTGAGCCGCGCCTGGAGCGTTTCGCCCTCGTAGAGCGGCATCGCGATGAACAAGTGCCCATCGTCGGTCTCGCCAATCTCGTAGATCGTGCAAACGTTTGGATGATCGAGGGCCGCGGCCGTCCGCGCCTCAGCCAGGAATCGAGACTTGGCTTCGGCGTCCGCGCTCAAATACGGCGAGAGGAACTTCAGTGCGACTTGTCGCTGCAGCCGCTCGTCCCGGGCTTTGTAGACGACGGCCATGCCGCCCGAGCCGATCGGCTCCTGCACAAGATATTGAGCGACGCGTCGTCCGGACCACTCGGCTAGCGGCTTGCGAACCAGCGCGCTCGCCGGCTTCAGCAGTGGAGCGAGTTCATCGACGACGCCGTTCTGTTCGTGGGCCGCCAATAATGACTCTACTTCGCGCCTGAGCGAGGGGTCGCGCGCGCACCGGGCATCGAGCAGGGCTGCGCGTTGGGAAGGCGTACAGTCGATGACGTCGGCGAGCACATCCTGGATCTCCTGCCAGCGATCCGGGCCGATCGGACCCGAGTTGTCCGATGAGCGGCTCACCCGTGCAGCTCCCGGTTCAACCACGCGCGCGCCGTCGCCCACTCCCTTTTTACAGTGGCCGGCGACACCTGCAACGCCTCGGCGGTTTCTTCTACGGTCATGCCGCCGTAGAAGCGCTGCTCGACGATCTGTGCCTGACGATCGTTCAACGCCGCCAGCCGTGCAAGTGCCTCGTCGAGTGCGAGCAGTTCCTCGCCGCGCGTTTCTGCCGCCGCCCACACTTCACCCTCGAGTGGCAGCGACGCGCGACCGCCGCCGCGCTTCTGTCTGCCGCGTGCGATGGCGTAGTCAATGAGGATGCGGCGCATCGCCTGCGCGGCGATGGCCAGATAGTGCGATCGATTTCGCCATTGAATCCGGTTCAGCTTGTTGAGCTCGATCCAGGCTTCGTGGACGAGAGCCGTGGCGCTCAGTGTATGGCTGTCGCGCTCGTCGCGTAGCTTGCGAGCAGCGATGCGACGAAGCTCGTCATAGACGAGCGGAAAGAGATCCTCCATCAGCCGATCTCACACGACATGATTCACCTGCCAGCCCGATAAGCCACGTTTCCCGCTGAAGCGGCTCACACCTCGAAGAGGCGCCACGTCCAAGCTCTTCGATGTGCGGCCTGAAGAGGATGGTACCGCGCCGTCGGGCGTTGCGCATGGTTGGAGATCCGATGAGCTGCAGGTTAATATCCGTGCCTCTGATCACTCCCACTGGACGCTGCTCGCGAACTGGGCAGGTTGTTTCGCTGGCGCTCGCGGCGTTCTTTGGCGTGACTCATGCCGCGGTTGCGCAGCAAGCCCCGCCGGAGCCCAGCAATGGGAACGCCCCACCTCCCGCGATCGACTACGACACAGCACGTCTGCAGCGGCGGCTGCCGGCGGTTCGAGCGACGGGTCCCATCGCCATTGATGGAATGGTTGACGAGGCTGCGTGGAGCAGTGCGCCCGCGGCGAGCGGCTTCATTCAAAACGAGCCTCGTGAAGGCGCGCCGGCGACCTACGACACCGAGGTTCGAGTGCTCTATGACGACGACGCGTTGTACTTCGGTGTGTTCGCCCACGACGACCAGCCGTCGCGGATCATCGTCAATGACCTGAAGGAGGATTTCGCCACGAGCAACAGCGACGGGTTCCGGATCGTTCTGGATACGTTTCATGACGAGCGGAATGCGTATGTGTTCGCCATCAATCCTGCGGGGGCGAAGTGGGACGCGCAGATGTCGAACGAAGGGCGGGAGAACAACGCCGATTGGGACGGCATCTGGGAGGTGCGCGCGCGCATCGCGGAAACGGGATGGTACGCGGAGATCAGAATTCCATTCCGCACGCTGCGGTTCCGCACCAGCGATGTCCAGACGTGGGGCGTCAACTTCGAACGCAAGGTGCGGCGGCTCAACGAAGACAGTCATTGGGCGCCGCTGCCGAGGATCTACAATCTCGAGCGCGTGTCACTTGCCGGACGCGTGGATGACTTCCGCGGTTTGCGGCAGGGACGGAACCTGCGAATCAAGCCGTACGCGGCGGGCAGTTCCAACACGATTGGGTCGAGCAGCTCGCGCGGTGATTTCGATGCCGGCTTCGACGTGAAGTACGGAATCACGAACGGACTCGTCGCGGACTTCACCGTCAACACGGATTTCTCGCAGGTCGAGGCCGACGAGCAGCAGATCAACCTGACGCGATTCAGCCTGTTCTTTCCAGAGAAACGCGACTTCTTCCTGGAGAACTCAGGCATCTTCCAGTTCGGCGCAGGTGTCACCGGCTTTGCCGCCGGCGGCGGTGGGGGAGGCGGCGGTGGCGGAGGCGGCGGCCGTCAAACCGCGGATCTGCAGATGTTCTTCAGCCGCAGCATCGGCCTGTCGGAAGATGGTCAGGCGATTCCGATTCTCGTCGGGACGCGATTGACAGGTCGGCAGGGCGCCTATTCCATTGGCGTCCTGAACGTGGAAGAGGACGGGCACGGCACCGAGCCGCGCATCAACGATACGGCGATTCGCGTTCGCCGCGACGTGCTCGCCAACTCGGACATCGGGGCAATCCTGCTCCTCAGGGAGCCGGGCGGGCCTTCGTACAATCGCGTTGGTGGCGTGGATGCGAACTTTCGCTTCGGCTCTTACTTGAACGTGAACGGCTATGCCGCCAAGTCCTTTTCACCGCTAGTAAGCGGGACGAGCACCGGCAACGACTCCGCCGAGAAAGCGGGTCTCAACTACGCAGGCCGTATCTGGCAGGTACAGGCCAACGTCGAAGGGATCGGCGAGCAGTTCGTGAACGATCTAGGATTCGTGCCTCGTCGCGGCGTGAACAACTATTTCTCGTTTCTCGCGCGACGGTTCCGTCCGCTCGCCGTGTCGGGGCTGATCCGCGAGATCAGGCCGCACATGCAGTTCGACGCCTTCTACCGCCAGGAGGACGGCGCGCTCGAATCCCGTTACCTCGACTTCCACTTCCCGATCACGTTCCAGGACAGCTCGAACATGGAGATCGGTGTAAACCCGAACGTCGAGGTGATCAGCGAGCGCTTTCGGCTCAACACCGCGCACGATGTGTGGGTGGAGCCCGGTCGCTACGACTTCAACGAGTACTTCATCTTCTGGAACACCAACGCGGCAGCGCGCGTGTCCGTGAACACGCGGTACGCGATGGGGCCGTTCTACGACGGCTACCGGCGGGCGTATATGATCTCGCCCTCGCTTCGGCTCAACGCGAACTTCAATGCGTCCGTCGGGCTGCAGATCAACGACATCTCGGCTCCGACCGACGGGTTCGTCTCGAAGTTGCTGACCACACGCGTGAACTACAACTTCAATACGAAGATGTTCTTCAACGCGCTCGTGCAGTACAACAGCGACACGCGGCAGTGGACGTCGAACCTGCGCTTCAACATCATCCACCGCCCCCTCAGCGACTTCTTCCTCGTGTACAACGATCGCCGCGATGAGCGCACCGGCACGTTGCTCAGTCGAGCCATGATCGCAAAGCTCACATACCTGGTGGCCTTCTAGGTAGCGGAATGCTGAAACACATAAACGCCAAAATCGCGGAAGTCTCTTGCAAGTGTATTCACCACGAAGAACACGAAGAACACGAAATCGACTAACCGCGGAGTCGCGAAGACACGGAGGCGCCACGCCGGCGAGGCTTCGCCTCGGATGGATAGCGCTGATGGTCGCAATGAGATAAGTGTCTCCCGGTTTCCGCGGGTCCGTGGTTCGTTGTCCGGTGACCTTCGTGCCCTTCGTGGCCGTCGTGGCCTTCGTGGTAAGACGTCGCCCGTGGGAGATTTCTAGTCCTCCTCCACCGGAGGTCCGCCGGCTTTTGACACATCGTCGGGTTTGACTCGATCGACATTGAACTTGCCCGCGGCGGTCGTCATCTTCTGCAGCACTTCATCGAAGTCGAAGCTGGTCGCCTTGGAGAAGCGGATCGGATTGATCCGCGCGACGACGAACGGCCGCAGGTAGGGACTCGTCATGCCGCGCTCTTTGAGCTTATCGACGATCGTCGTCACGCGGTCGTCGATCGCGAGGACGAGGCGTGCCCGCCGCTCGCGTTCGCCGACGGCTTTCGGCAACGGCTTGTCGAGGAATTCGTCGATGCGCCGCAAGACCGATCGGTAGACGGCGCCGCTGAGGCGCGGACGTGATTCGTATGCGGCCCCCAGCGTGAGGTAAGCGGGCTCTTCGAACTGAAACGCGAACGCCTCCTCGGCATCGCGCACCTCTTCCGCGAGCGACCGCGCCATCCGGATCGTTTCCAGCGACTTCTCGCGCAGGTTGTGTGCCTTCTCGGTGTTGAGCGCGAGGATCTGGTAGGCGACCTCCTCTTCCGGGATGAGCAGAGCGACGACGGCTTTGGCGCCAAGACGGCGCATCGCCTGCAGCCGATGATTGCCATTCGGCGTCCAGTAGCGATCGTCGTGACGAACCACGATGAGCGGATCGAGAAAGCGGTCGAGTGTTTCGATCACCGTCATCAGCCGCTTGACATGCGCGTCCGACGGGTCGCGTTGAAAGGGCGTCGGCTCGACGCGATCGATCGGTAGCGAGACGATCAGGACAGGCTTGCCGCCAAACGGATCGCGATAGGCGCCAAGGACCGCGCCGCCATCGCGCTCGACGAGCGGTGCCATCCCATCGGCAGCGCCAGTGCCTGTGCGCGTCTCCGTGGCTGAGAGGCCTCTCGACGCCGCTTGCTGTTTCTTTCTGCGGACTGCCTTCTTCTTTTTGGCCATGGCGCGAAGCAGGATGCGTCAGGTGTCGGGCTAGCGGGCGAAGCAGTAGAAGCGGCCTGCACCTCCACGCGGCGCCGTGTTCGCGCAGTTCTGATTGGCGTGTGCGGAGTTCCACGACGACAGCGCACCGGCGGTGCTCTGATTCGGACCCATTCCATCAGAGTGCCCGACCTGTGCCGCCACATCGGCGGAGGCCGACGTCCAGTCTGCGCAGGTCAATCCAGCGGCGACTGTTCCGTCCGAGTTCGAGCCGGTGAGCATGTCGTGTTCGACGGGCGCCGGCGATCCGGTCCACTGCCCGTTGATACGCTGACCGTGCTCATCAAGGAAGACGGCGGGGTCACCGGTACGAGCGTGGAGTTCGGCCACGTTGTTTGCGACAGGGACGCGATTCGCGTTGAACCATGGACCCGTGCCAATGCGGTCTCTCGCGTGGGTCGGCTGATTTCCGTTCGCCGGGTCGCGCTCGACGCTCAGGTAGGCACGCCAGGTACGCGAGCCCTGCCCTACAGCGGCCGCGAGTCGTTGACAGGTTGCGTCAGCACCGGCGAGGCCTCCCAGATTACCCGTTGTGCTCGTCGCGCTCGTGACGAAGAAGCCCAAAGACGAACCGGACGGCGCGGTCGGTGAGTCGTCATCGCTGCAACTCGCGCCGATGAAGACGATGAATAGAAACAGTGCGTGTCTCATCGCATCACCTCTATGGTGCGAGCATTGTAGACGGTGGTCTCGGATGAGTTAGTAAACAGCTGGGCCGGATCGAGGGAGCGTTCGTCTTCATCCCGGCGCACGCTGCCGAATCATGTCGGGACGTGCAGGCGGGCCACAACGCGCTGGCGTAGTAATCAGCGGCTATGCGAGCCTTCATTGCCGCCCACTGAACGGACCAAGGACGAAGAACGAAGGCCGAAGGACTAAGGTTCGGGCGGTGGCGTCGGCAGCGTCGCCTTGCCGTCGAGTGTGAACACGAACATCATCGGCGCGTTCTCGGCCTTTTCGTCGGTGGGTCCGTTGTTCGGCGCGGCGCGGCCCAGTCCTCCTCCGAACGCGACGTACTGCGTTCCGTCCACTTCGTACGTGATCGGTGGCGCCATGCCAGTTCGCCCGGTCCGCACTTCGTACAGGATCTCGCCCTTGTCGGCGCTGATCGCCCGGAAGCGACCATCGTTGATCGTTTGAAACACCAGGTTGCCTGCGGTCGTCGCCGTGCCGCCGCCGATTCCGCCGCCGCCCGCGACGTTCCAGCGGAGTTTCTGATTCACCGGATCCCACGCCTGCAGCCCGTTGCGTGCCCCTGGAATCGGCTCGGGGCCGAATGAAGGCTCGATCGTCTTCGTCTCTCCACGGGGACGTTGGTATCCGGTGGAACCAGGCCTCAACTCGGCCTGCGCCTGATACGGGTAGCTTTGGTACGACGCGGGAATATAGACCAATCCTGTGTTGGGGTTGTAGGACATGGGCGACCAGTTGTGCGCGCCGCCTCCGGTCGGAAAGACCGAGATCGGTTCCTGATCGTAGTAGGCCGCCGGATTCACCACGGGCCGGCCGTCGGCGCCCATGCGCAAAGCCCAACTCACTTTGACGAAGGGTTCAGCGGAGATGAACTCGCCGGTCACGCGGTCCAGCACGTAGAAGAACCCGTTCTTCGGCGCTTGCGTGATGACCTTTCTCATCCGGCCGTTGATGGGCAGATCCAGCAGCGTCAGTTGCTGCACGTTGTCGTAATCCCAGTTGTCGTTGGGGACCGCCTGATAGTGCCATTTGATCTGACCGGTCGTGAGATCGACTGCCAGGATCGAGCACGTGTAGAGATTGTCGAGACCTTGCGCGCCCCGGAACTTCTGCACCCATGGCTGCGCATTGCCCGTGCCAACGTAGACCAGATTCGCCTCGGGGTCGTAGGCGAAGCCATCCCACACTGCACCGCCGCCGCCGTTCTTGAAGAAGTCTCCACCCCATGTCTTCGCGGCCACGCGCATGGCCTCGTTCTCAAACGGCAATGAGGGATCGCCAGGCACCGTGTAGACGCGCCACGCCAGCTTGCCTGTGCGTGCATCGACGGCGATGAAGTTGCCACGGGTGGGTTTATCGCCACCGGACGCGCCGATGATGACCTTGCCACCGGCGATCCGCGGGGCCATCGTCAACGTGTAGAGATCGCCTGAATTCACCACGCGCGACTCCCACACCAGCTTGCCGGTGATCGCATCCAGCGCGACGAGGCGCCCATCGATCGCGGGCGCGATGATCATGCCGTTGTAGATCGCGATACCGCGATTGACGTTGCCGCAGCAGATCGCGGGCCGGGTGCTGACCTGGTCGATCCTCGGGTCCCATCGCCAGAGTTCCTTGCCAGTCCGCGCGTCCAGCGCGAACACCACACTCCAGGTCGTGATGCCGTAGAGCGTGTTGTTCCACATCAGCGGCGTACCTTCCTGGTTGCCGCCGCCGGCGCCCATGACGTAGGACCACGCGAGACCCAGGCGCGACGCGTTGCTGCTGTCGATCTGCTTCAGCGTGCTGTAGCGGGTTTCGGACTGGTTGCGGCCATAGCTGAGCCACGAACCAGGGAGCGGATCGTTCGCGGTACCAGCGTGCCGCAGCACGTCGTCGGTGACGGTCAGGCCGGTTGAATACGTGTCCGACGCGTCTCGTTGCGCATAAGTGACGATACCGAAGGTCAGTACGGTCACCGTTGCGAATGCCATGGTCCTGCGCAATCGAATCACGAGAATTTCCCCCTTGTTGATCGGCGTCAAAATATCACGATGGCTCGGAACTCCTGAGCGTTGAGCCCATTCGGCCGTCTTCTGCACATTCCGATGTGTGAAGGCGTTTTGACGAAATGAGCCAATTTCCCGGATCCGTGCAATCTGTCCGTGCAGTCCCCCCAAGTCATTCAAGACGTTACACATCCGGCAGCGACGACGGTTTGTCGGTCCCTTCGGGATCGGCGATCCCTGCCCGGAGCTGGATGGCCGCACGAACGGCGTCCTGGATGGCCCTCGACTGGGTCCTGGCCAGTTACGTCACTTTCGTCGCGCTCGTCGCGGTCGTGTGGGCGGTTCCACGGTGGCCATACATCCTTGGTGGCCACGGCGCAATCATCGCGGGGCTTCTGCTGTTACCACCTCGAGGGGCGGAGTGGGAACAGGCGCGTGTGGTTGATTCCCGCTGGCTGTCCGCTGCGAGGTCGGTTGCGCGGTTTCTGCGGTACACGTACCCGGCCCTGCTCTTGACGCCCTTCTTCGAGGAGGTGTCGCTCACCGTCAACGCCGCCGCGGGGAATGCCCCTTACTGGTTCGAGCATTACCTGTTCAACGCGGATCGCACGCTGTTCGGCGGCACGCCGGCGGTGATGCTGTCGCAGGCCGGCAATCCAGTGCTCGACGAGGTCATGCACGCCTTCTACTTCTCGTACTTTCTCCTGATCATTGGCGGAGTCGTCATCGCCTGGAACGGTTGTCGGCAGGGCCGCGGAACACCGGGAAGCGGGTTTCACACCGCGATGACCTGCATGATGCTCGGATTCTTCCTGTCATACGTGTGGTATCCGTTCCTCCCCGCGCGAGGGCCGTGGGAACACCCCGACGTCATGGCAGGTCTGCGTCCCTTTGGCGGCTGGGTCTTCACCAGGGTGATCGAAGTCATCATCGGCGGCGCGGCGGTCTCGGGAGGGTGCTTCCCCAGCGCTCACGTATCAGGTGCATGGGCGGTGACCTTCGGCCTGCACGCCACGGACCGAAAGGCGGCGCTCTGGTTCGGAGTGCTTGCAACCGGACTTAGCGTTGCCTGTGTATATACGAGATACCACCACGCGGTGGACGTGATTGCGGGGCTGTCGGTGGCGATAGTTGCCGCGCTGATCGGCTTTGGTCTGACCCGGAAGTCACCTCACCGCATGTGGTGGGAGCCTCACCATCCATTGGAGGCCGCCGGGGCTGTCTTCAAGCGCGACCGCGATTGACGGGCAATTCTTCAACCGAATCCAGCCGTGCATTGGCCCACTCTTTGCCTCTTCGTAGTGCCACCCGGTGGCATCCACGTTCAATTTGAGAGGAAGAGATATGGACAGGCGTGCACTGTTGGTGGGCTTCGTCGGGTTGATGTCGGTGTGGCCCCTTCAGACGAAAGGCGATGCCCAGAGTCAGGAGAAGCCCGTCGTCCAGATACCCCAGGCCGGGGTGCCGCAGATTCAGACGATGGAGGGCAAGTTCGTCCGTGCGGCGTACAACAGGGAAGGCTACGTGATCCTCGGCTACCAGGCATCCAACCGCTCGGTCGGTGACGAGTGGATGCTCCTCGAGGTCGGGATGACGGTGCTCGACAACGTACCGGACTATCCGTTGAAGCGCGAGGACTTATCGCTCGAGACACCTGACGGGAAAACGATTCCGCTGGCGACAGTCGAGGAACAGCGGCAGGGGAACCCGCAGGCGATTCAGCAGCGCGCGAAGGTCCAGCGCGATTCCATCAACTACTTCCCGACACGCGCAAGCAAGGCATGCGCGATCCTGTTCTTTCCCGAACTGGGATCGCGGGCGCTGCCGTACGACCAGGTTGACCTCAGTAATGACCGCGCGTGTCTGGGCCGTCTCTATTTCAAGATCCCTGGCGGTATCGCATACGGCCAGCATTGGCTCAATGTGAAGTTCCAGAACAGCCTCGTGCGCGTGCCGTTTCGGATCCTGACCCAGGACGAGGAGAAGCTGCTCTCGAAGAATTACAAGAGCATCGAGAAGCAGGTCAAAGAGGCCTTCGCCCCGAAGAAGAAGTGACAAGACGGACTTCACGTCCTGTCAGCTCGGCGACGAGTTCGAGCAGACGATCGATGTCGGCTTCGCTCGTCGCCACACCGAGTGAGGCGCGCAGGGCTCCCACTGCCTTGCCATCCATGCAGGCGCGGAACTGCGCCACTGAAAACTTCCCGCGCACGCAGTCGCGCGCGTGAGCGGCGTTCAAGCCGAATGCGCGTTCCGACGCGCCGGGATTACAGAAGCAACCGCCCCTGATGGCGATGCCGCGATGACGAGCACTGGCCTCGACGGCTTCATAGTTCAGCACCTCGCCATCGGAATACACGTTGAACGCCACGATACCGCCACGCTCCAGCGCATCGGCCGGTCCGTACACATGCACGCAGTCGCCCAGGCGTTCGAACCCAGTGAGCAGCTCTGAGGTCAGGCAGCCAACGCGCTGCTGAATCGACGACATGCCGACGCGAGAGAGCCAGCGAAGGCCGTCGCACACCGACGGCATCGCGAGGAAGTTCGGCGTGCCGTCCTCGAATGCGGCGCCGCCGTTTCTCCGTCGAAAGAGATCAGGGTTCTGGATGGACACGAAGTGCACTGTCCCACCGCTGAAATAGGCGCGGTCGAGCAGCGCAAGCGCCTCGCGCCGCACCAGCAGCGCACCGACACCGGTGGGATATCCAAACATCTTGTAGAACGAGATCGCCACGAAGTCGGCAGGCACGTCGGTCAGTGAGAGCGGACTCGACGGGACGTACGCGGCGGCATCGAGCAGCACATGATAGCCGCGCGCCTGCGCATCTTTCACCCACTGCAGCGGATGTCGAACGCCCGAGAAGTTCGACTGCGCTGGAAAAGCGAACAGCGATGGCTGCGTCGCACGCACCAGCCATGGTCGCGGATCGGATCCGCGCAGGTCGGTCTCGAGCGGCACATAGTGCACAACGGCCCGGCGCCGTTCGGCGCTCACTCGCAATCCGTTCACCGAGTTGTGATTGTCGGCAGTAAGCACCAGCCGCGATCCGTCGCGAAACGGAAACGCTTCGGCAAGAACTCGCATCGCGCCGCTGGCGTTCGTCGTGAATACGACGTCGTATTCGGCGGGAGAGGCATCGAAGAAGTTCAACGTCAGCGAGCGTGCCTCCTCGAGCGACTCGGTGCTGGCCAGTGATGGACCGTTCTCGGAGTGAGGATTGCCGAAGACGCGGCGCAGCAGCCGTCGTGCATCCCGTTTCACGAGCGACGCCGGATACAGCGCCGCTCCCGCGTAGTCCAGGTACGCGCTACCGGTCGCGTCCAGCCGCGAGAACTCGCGGCGGCGCAGCGCTGTGATGTCGCCGCCAGAGCGCATCAACATCCGCGCCGCCTGATTGCCGCTGCCGACTGGCCGGCCGCCGCGGCGAGCAGCGCGTCACTGCGGGGGTGGCCGTTCCAGTACCCCTGCGGCACATCGCTGCGAGGAACTCCCGCGAGCGGAACACCACCAAAAAAGCGGCTCAGCGACGCCGCGCGCTCGAACTCGCTCCGTTCCGCCGGCGTCGCATCGACAGCGAGCCGTGGCTCGTACACACGCGCCAACCATTCATAGAGGCCGTCTCGCAGCACGCGCACGTCTCGATGCCCCTGCGAGCGAAGCACACGAACCGCATCGATAACGGTCCTTCTCCTGTCGCCATAGAGCACGACGCTCGACTGCGGTGCGAGCGGGATCTGGGGTAACTCCGCGACGGTGACGTGACTCGCGCCAGGAATGTGGAATTGCTCGAACGCGCCAGGGGAACGAAGATCGAAGATCCGTTGATCGTCCGCGCGGCTCATGATGCGATCCGCAAGCTCCGGGGCGGAGATGACCTCGTCTGTCCCGTACTCCGCGATCGCTGCGCCCGTCGCGAGGAGCGCGGCGACAATCGCGAGTGCGGCATGAAGCCTGCCGCGGACGTGCACCGGACGTTCTACATGACGGGCGCCGGCAAACCCTGCCAGCGCGATCACGGTCACCGCGGCAATGCCGGCGCCGCGCGTCGTGCCCGCGAGATCCGTCAGCCGCACGGTACCGAGCGGAGTCGCGGAATAGATCGGCGCGATCCACTCGAACGCCGTGTTGAAGATGGCCACGCCGATCAGCATGCCCGCCATCACGCCGAGACCGTCGCGTCGTCCGGCCGCCGCCGCGACACACGACGTGCCGGGGCACAGCCCCGCCACGAGAAAGCCGGCGCCAAAGACGATGCCGCCGATCGCCTGAGGCAGGACGAAGGTCTCGGGGAGATAGACCAGATCGAGTTGAAGCACTCCCAGGCGATCGAGCCAGAAGGCGCCGAGCATTGCCGTGACGAGCGCGCTGAACATCACCTTGAACACGGTGAGGTCGGTCAGGTAGAACTGCCCGGCCAGCTTCGGGGCGCTGCCAAGTCCGCCGCGCTCGAGAAACCAGCCAAAGGCGACGCCAATGAACGGTGCTGCGACCAGTGCACCCCACGGCCCGAGCCATCCGGTCTCTGTCAGCGGTGTCATCGCCACAACCGCCGTGCGAGAGGCGCGAGGGCGTAACCGGCAGCGAAGCAACTCGCGATGAAGATCCAGCTGCCCACCGAGAGGAGCGCGCCGCCGCTCAGCGCCTGCCCGCTGGTACATCCGCGTGCGAGCTTGGCGCCCACGCCCATCAACATGCCCCCGCCAGTAGCCGCGTACATGCGCTGTCGAACGCTGACACCGGTGCCGCGTTCGGCAACGCGGTGAAGCCGGCCGGCCAGCCACGCCGACGCGAAGCCGCCCATCATGACGCCCGCGAGCTCGAGGACGAGCCAGTCCTGCAACGGGCTGGCGATTCCCGAGGGAAGATACGGCGCTATCGCCGGCGAAGCTGCGGCGTGCATCGTCCCCTGCACTGCGGCGGTTCCCGATGCCACGACGCTGGCAAATGCGCCAGACGCGCCGAGTCCTTGACCGACGGCAATGTAGGCCGTAAGCAGCACCAGGCCCACACCGATGCCGGCGAGATATGGATCGGTGTAAGAGCGCCTCATTTCTCGACGGGGCCTCGGTTGTTGACCGCCCAGTCCTGGAACGCGCCGTCGTACAGCACCACGGGATGGCCGAGGAGGCGTGCCGCGAAGATCACGGCAGTCGCCTGCTGACCGACATGGCAATACGCGACGACGGTGTCACCCGGCTTCACGCCCGCCTTGCGAAACAGTCCGTCGACGCGCGCTCGATCGATCCGCAACTCGTTGTCTGTGATTTCCGTGAACGGGATGTTGATGGCGCCTGGAATGTGACCACTTAGGTTGTTCATGGTGGGCTGAATTCCCTGGTAGAACACCGCGGCCCTCGCGTCCACAAGTGTGTGATTGGGCCGCTGCCGCACCGACTTCACGAACTCGGCGTCCGCAACGAGATTCTTCGGCGGCTGCGCCGTCAGTTTGCCCGCCATCGCGGGTGGCGCAGCGGAGGTGACGGTCTTTCCTGCGCGGAGCCACGCGCCCAGTCCGCCATTGAGCAGCGACGTGCGCTCACCCAGCCCGAGGTAGTCGAGCGTGAAGACGATGCGGGTGGCGGACGGCACGCCGCCGTTCTTTCCGAAGTAGACGATGATGCGGCTGTCGTCGGAGATGCCAAACGACGCTGCCTTCGCGCGCAGTGTCTCGACAGGCGGGAGCTCGAGCATCATGTCTTTCGGATTGCTGTGATCGTGCGGCGCGGAGACGTCCTCTTCCGTGATGAAACGGGCGCCCGGAATGTGCCCGGCGTTGTACTCCTCCCGGTTTCCCACGTGGAGAACGACGAGACCGCGATCGTTCAGGTGCTGCGAGAGCCAGTCCGCCTCGACGAGCAATGCCGGCGCTTCCTGGGCTATCGCTGGCACCGACATCGTCATGAGACACGAGAGCGCGCCGGCCACGAACAGGTTGATACGCATGATCTCTCCTCGCCTCGGATGATCCGCGCGCACCACGGACTGGCCAAGCGGTTTGCAGCCGGATGCAGCGGTTTGCAGCGGATGGCCGCGACGGCGCAGCGGGTGGTCAGCGTGGGGTGGCTTCGTAGAGGCGGGTCTTCAGACCCGCCTTGATCCTCCGCGGCAACGGCGAGCCTAAAGGCTCGCCGCTACGAGCTGCGAATCTCTACGCTGTGAATCAGCGGAGTCGCGGGCGCAGGACAGACTCCACGTGCGTGCGGCGCGATCGGCTCACGACGACGGTGGCTCCGTTCGAGAGCGTGAGAGCAAGGCCACCGGCATCGTGAAAGCTGCGAACCTCCTCCACATTCACGATGGCGGTGCGATGCACGCGAAGGAAGCGCTGGGGATCGAGGCGCTGCTCGAGCGACGTCAGTGACGTCCGCACCAGGTGCCTCCCGTGCTTGGAGTGGACGAGCACGCAATAGTCTTCCGCCTCGATCCAGATGATCTCGGCGGCTTTGAGCACAATCGATCGGTCACCATCCTTGAAGGCGAATCGATGCAGATACTTCTGCCCGTCATCCGGCCGGGGAGGTTCCGGATGGTGAAGCTCGGACGAGAGTGTGGCCACCTGCGTCGCCAGCTCACCGAGCTTGCGCTCCCGAACCCGGCGCTTCGCGCGATCGAGCGCTTCCCTGAAGCGCTCGTCGGAGAATGGCTTCAGCACGTAATCGGTTGCGCTGACATCGAAGGCCTGGGCCGCGTAGGTGCTGAACGCGGTGATGAACACGATGATCGGGCCGCCGTCCGGCAGACTGGCGGCGAGCTGCAGCCCGGTCGCGCCGGGCATCTCGATGTCGAGAAACGCGATATCAGGGTGCAGTCGCGCGAGCCCTTCGCGAGTGCTGATGGTGTCGCTGCACTCGAGCACCAGCTCGATCTCCGAGTCGCTTTTCAGCAGATTCGCGACGATCCCTCGCGCCAGCGGCTCGTCGTCGGCGACCAGGACCCGGAACCGTTTCATGTCGTTGCCGCGGCAATCCGCCCGGGTGGAGAGGACGGAAACACCATCTCGACGATGGTGCCGGCGGCCTCACCCGCGCGCACCTCGAAGCTGGCACCGGCTCCGTACAGCTGCGCGAGCCGCGACTTCGTGTTCTTCAATCCCGTTCCCGCGTCGCGTTCGAGGTTGAAGCCGCTCGGCAACCCGACTCCGTCGTCATGGACCCAGATGCGCAACCGGCCCGCATCGGCTGATGCGCCGATGTGCACGTGGCACGCTCCCGCTCGCGGAGCCGCACCGTGACGAAGTGCGTTCTCGACGAGCGGCTGCAGCAGAAAGGTCGGCACGGTCACGTCGTGACACTCGTCTCCGATCTGATAGTGCACCTGCAGCCGGTCGGCGAAGCGGGTGCGCTGGAGGTCGACATACCGTTTCACGAACTCGATCTCCGCGGAAAGTGTGACGAGCTGGTCTTTCGGTTGCTTGACGGTCGTCCGCAGGAGGTCGCTGAGGCCGAGCAGCATCTTGAGCGCGCCGTCATGATCCTTCAGACGAATGAGCGCGGAGATCGAGTTCAACGTATTGAACAAGAAGTGCGGCTGGATCTCGAGCTGCAGCGCGTGCAGCTGCGCGCGCGCAAGCTCGGCTTCGAGGCGCGACTCACGGAGCTCGAGCTGCCGCGCGCGGCGGTGCTGGTAATACGCACTGCTCCCGACGAGGAGAGCGGTATAGACGAGCGCATCGATCGCGACGAGTGAGGGCAGCTGGGTGACGAGATTTCTTGCAACGCTTCCGGGCTGGAGAGGGTAGAACGGTCTGGTCCAGACCGTCAGTGCTGCGGTTACGAGATCGTGCAGCGCAATCAGCACCAGCCCCACAGCGACGGCAACGGCCAGACGGTAGGCGAGCGAGTCACTTGTCGAGAGCCGCGGGCCGCTCAAACGCAGCACCAGCGGGCAGACGAGTGCCCAGAACCCCCACGTTCCCGATTGCCACGCGAAGAGCCGGACGAAAGAATGCCCGTGGTTGATCATCGATAGATAGACCGATCCCGCCACGGCCAATGCGAGGACGACGGCTACGACGAAACCGACCAGCATCGAACGGTCGATCGGGAAAGCGTCGGATTCGAGGCTCGTGGCTGGCTCCATGCGCCAACCATACAGGCGCCGCCGCCCGGCGGCAACCGGCCTGCAGCGAGCGGTGGCGCCATGGCTGCGAGCGGTATGTCACTGCGCAGTTCTCTGGAGATCGGCGGCGCGTCATCTTTG
>Ga0310890_10000135_pt1 | contig 20228 bp, 12 predicted proteins | sample T20D3metaG_FD_203751 | JGI IMG/M metagenome (GOLD analysis project Ga0310890, IMG submission 203751) | Lab incubated soil microbial communities from West Virginia University Organic Research Farm, Morgantown, WV, United States - T20D3 | ecosystem: Environmental > Terrestrial > Soil >... | reverse complement strand
TCTGCAAATGAGGCCATGTAAGTTACGGTAGAACTCGAAGCGGTGTACATCGTCAGTTTTCCAACCACGTAGTCGACGTCTTTTAATTCCTGTGTTGGCTCTTTTGGAAACTGAATACTGAAACGACCTTCAGGAGAGCTAAATGCTACCCACTCTCGTTGAGTTGCAGCGGCAAACGAACTGAGGAAAAGGCAGGCAATTAACGCGACGATCACGCGCTTCATACGGGGGGAACCCTTAGTTTTTAGAGTAGTTTTCGTGAGTGCTCGATTACGTTTTCAACGTTGAATCCGAGATTCTTCAGGGCGACGTCGCCAGGCGCCGACGCGCCAAAGCGATCCAAACAGATCACATCGCCTTGCGCGCCAACATAGCGATCCCATCCTTGCCGCACGCCCGCTTCGATCGCCAAACGAGCGGTAACTGATCTCGGCAGGACCTCCTCGCGGTAATCCGTCGGCTGCTCTTCAAACAATTCCCAGCACGGCATCGATACCACGCGAGTGGGCACACCCTCCTGTTGCAACTTTTGGCGGGCTTCGAGTGCAAGCGAAACTTCTGAGCCTGTCGCGAGCAGCATTAACTGCGGGGTTGCTGGCGATCCATCTTGCGTTTGAGCCTCCGCAATTGCATATGCACCGCGACGCAATCCAATGGCTGACGCAAACTGAGTTCGATCAATCACCGGAACTTTTTGTCGAGTGAGCGCGAGCGCGGTTGGAGCATTGCGGCGGAGGATCGCAATGCGCCAGGCTTCGCTTACCTCCGGCGCGTCAGCGGGTCGGATAACAAACAGATGCGGAATCGCGCGCAGCGCTGCAATCTGCTCGATAGGTTGGTGCGTTGGTCCATCTTCGCCGAGGCCTACTGAGTCGTGAGTGAAGACGTAAATCACCTGCACTTCCGAAAGTGCAGCCAAGCGGATGGCCGGCCTCATGTAATCGGAAAACGTAAGAAATGTTCCGGCAAAGGGAATCAGGCCACCGTTCAGTGAGATTCCGGTCAATGTCGAGCCCATTGCGTGTTCGCGCACGCCGAAGTGAAGAATCCGACCATCGTATTTTCCCGCAGCAAAACTATGACTGCTTTTGATGTCGGTGTTGTTTGACACACCAAGATCAGCCGACCCACCGATTAATGATGGAATCACTGGTGCGAGTGCGTTAATAACTTCGCCGCTGGCCACACGCGTGGCCATTGATTGAGCGTTTTCAAACTTCGGCAGATGATCTTCCCAGTCCGCCGGCAGTTCACCACTCATCATCGAGCGCCACTCGGTCGCTATTTCCGGATGCGACGTTTCATAATCCGCAACCAACGTATGCCAGGCGTTTTCTGCGCGTTCACCACGCTCGACCGCTTTCCGGAAGTGGGCCAAAACTTCATCAGGCACATAGAAGCTCTTGTCTTCAGGCCAGTCGAGATGTCGTTTTGTTTCGCGTACAGCATCGGCTCCAGGCGCGTCGCTATGTGCTTTCCGCGTACCCGCTGTCGGCATGCCATAACCGATGATCGTTTTGACTGAAATCAAACTCGGTCTGTCAGTAACAGCCTGTGCTTCGCGAATAGCCGCTTCAATCTCGTCCAGATTATTTCCATCCGCGACTGTCGATGTGTGCCAGCCGAGCGCTTCGAAACGCTTCGGAACGTCTTCACTGAACGCCAGGCTCGTTGATCCTTCAATTGTTACCTGGTTGTCGTCGTAGAGATAGATCAACTTCTGAAGTTTTAGATGGCCTGCCAGAGAAGCTGCTTCAGCGGCGACGCCTTCCATCAGATCACCGTCAGACACAATCGCGTAAACGTAGTGATCGATTAGCGGAAACTCCGGTGTGTTGAACTTCGCGGCGAGATGCGCGGCGCCCATCGCCATTCCGACACCGTTAGCGAACCCCTGGCCCAATGGTCCAGTCGTTATTTCTACGCCGGGTGTTAATCCATACTCCGGATGACCGGGTGTTTTCGAGCCCCACTGGCGAAAGTTCTTCAACTCATCGAGCGACAAGTCGTAACCGGTCAAGTAAAGAAGTGAATACAAGAGCATCGAACCGTGACCGGCTGAGAGCAGAAAACGATCGCGGTTCTCCCACTTCGGGTTCTTTGGATTGTGTCTCAGAAAACGAGTCCAAAGAACGTAAGCCATCGGCGCAGCGCCCAGGGGCAAACCCGGATGACCCGAGTTCGCCTGCTGCACTGCATCGAGTGAAAGAGTTCGAATAGTGTTAATACAAAGTTGATCGAGTTCCGGTGTGGTGTGGGTGTCTTCTCTCTGCACAGAGGCGCTCATTCGGTGTGTGTCCTATGGGATGCTAACTGATTTGAACAATCGATCATAGATTTCTTGCTGGCGGAACAATCCTTCGCGATATCGTGCGTGCCGGGTGGCGTCGGGTTCAAATGTCTCTTCAATAAGGAGGGAATCCTGTTGAAGAGTTTCTATTTTGCCCACGGCTTCGAGTGCAAGCAAGGCGGCGCCGCGTGTTGAGGCTTCGCCTACGTTTGTAAGTAGCACACCCTTGCCTAATACGTCGGCAATAATCTGTAGCCACGCGCGAGAAGAACGAAGCGCATTTCCGGTGGCCACGATCGTCGCGTCGCCGGTTAAGCTTTCCAGCGCCTCGGCAATCAGTGCGAAGCGGTAAGCGATCGCTTCCAAAGACGCGCGTAGGATCTCTATCGGCTTCGTTTGCTGCGTCAACCCGAGAATTGCGCCACGCGCGTTTTCCGACCAACCAGTACTCCGTTCGCCTGACCAAAACGGCAGCACCGTCAATCGGCGTGAATCGGGTTCGAGAGCAGCCAAACGATTCTCGAGATCGACAGGATCATCGCCGATGCACATCAGATCGGAAAGCCAACGATAGAGACCGCCACCGTCAGAAAGTGCGCCGCCCACCACTACTCTTGAACGATCGACTCGATAACTCCACAACGCCGGCGGTAGAGAATCGGGCGGTCCACCTTCAAATACAACTCTCATCGCCCCCGATGTGCCAACCATCAACGCGAATCGATCTGGTGTAGAACAACCGCCGCCGATGTTGTTTGCCGCGCCATCTCCTACAACCATCGACAGTCTCGCCTCTGATAAAGTCGGCCAGCGCTCAGCAAATTCCGGACGAAGTTGAGGGTGTTCATGGTCACTCGCGATCTCGGGCAGGAGCTCCGGTGCGATCTGAAGTGCCTGAAGACTGTTGGTGTCCCATTCACAAGTGCGTTGGTTGAGCAGGCCCGTTGCGGAAGCCATCGACACGCTCATTGCGGTCGTTCCAAAAAGCTGCTGGCACAAGTACTCCGAAAAGCCTAACCACTGCTTCGTGTTTTCGAAGGTCGGCGGTTGCTCGTGTCTAATCCAATGAAGCTTTGCCGGCCAGTAACTGGCGTGAAACCGGCAACCTGTGCGCTGGTGAAACTCGTTTTCGTCGACGTGGGATTTAAGAAAGCTTGCTGACTGCGCGGCGCGCGTGTCTGCCCAACTTAGGACCGGGGTTGTTGCGCGTCCATTGTTGTCAACGCCGATCAGGCTATGCCAAAAACATGAAATCGCGATAAGGCTAATACGATGCGTGTTACCAATGGTAGTAGCTAATAAGTCGTCGATGGCTTCAACGACCTGGGACAGAATAGCATCAGCGTCAAGAACCCCGAGGTCGGAAAACGCTGCGACGTTTCTCTGACTGGTAACCTGCGCTCCGGAGATCTCATTCCCGCCATCGTCGAACAATGCCGCGCGCACTCCCGACGTGCCGACATCGAGACTCAGAAGAAAAGCGGACTTTGCGCCCGCGATCACTGAAAGGAAATCGGGTGCCGGCTCAACGGCGTCGATCTCATCGAGCACGCTGCTCATTGCTGCAAAAAGGACAGGATTTCAAGATTACAGGATTAGGAAATTAGCAGGGGAATTATAAAGCATTTTGCAGCCTTCGTTTTGTGTTCTTGTTAATTCTGTAATTCTGTCTGGTTCCTCTTGCTAGAATGGTGGCGATGGATGCCGAAACTCTCAACTGTCCAATGTGTGGAGCTTCAATCGCCAGCGACTCGCCACAGTGTCGTTTTTGCGAAGCGCGCCTCGCTACGGTCGCCTGTCCATCGTGTTTCGCGATGATGTTCCTTGGCAGCAAACATTGCGCACGCTGTGGCGCCGCGGCAGACAAGACTCAGCCTGTTAGTGCCGATAAGAAATGCCCACGCTGCAAAGACGAGATGCAGTTGAAGTCACTCGGCGGGCACACACTGTTGGAATGTCCTGATTGCCTCGGATTGTGGCTCGACATTCCGACGTTTGAAAGTATCTGTGCCGACCGCGAACACCACGCGGCGGTTTTGGGTGCGGCTTCCCTATCAACCGCGCGATCGGTTGGCAACGAGAAGGTCAGTTACATTCCGTGTTTGGAATGTCATCAGCTGATGAATCGAGCCAACTTCGCACACTGTTCAGGAGTGATCGTCGATCTCTGCAAGAAACACGGGATCTGGTTTGATCGCGATGAGTTAAGCCGGATCATAGAATTCATTAAGGCCGGTGGCCTTGAAGCGGCGCGCTCAAAGGAGAAGATGCAGCTCGAAGAGGAGCGCCGGCGGCTCGAACAAATGAAGAGCGAGATTCACCGGCACAAAGTGGCTGGTTTCTTCGATTCCGAACCGCACGTCACCGGTATCGCATCGGCTGGAGGATTGTTGAAATTTCTCTTGAGATAGGAAGCAATGTTCAACGTCCAAAACATCTGCGCTCAAGGTTAACTGAAACAACTCAAGCTCGACAAAACGCAGTTAGGAAGGGTGGCTTGCCCCCGCTCAAGGTTCATAACATCCAACGTTGAGTGTAAATGAGTCTTGAGCGGGGGCAAGCCACCCTTCCTAACTGCATTTTGTTTTCTTGACTTATTCCGATTAGGTTGAGTGTTGTTGTTTTGTACCTTTCGCTGTGTAACCAGAGATCGTGGTCATCCAAGTTGAGCCAGCTGACGTCAAATAGAACTCAATTGATGATTTTCACTTCACAGTCTTTCTCACCCACGCCACGAAGTCCTTAATGTCTTCCTCGGTCGTGTCAAAGGAAGTCATCAATCGCACTTCTGAAATCTCTTCGTTCCACACGTAGAAAAAATACTTCTTTTGCAGTGCTGGTATGTATTTCGGGGGTATCACCGCAAACACGCCGTTCGACTGGACCGACTGTGTGATTCTGATCTGCGGAATTGACTTCAGTTCGTTCGCCAGCAGTTGGGCCATCCGATTGGAGTGCGTTGCGCTTCGACGCCATAAATCACCAGACAAAAGTGCTTCAAACTGCGCTGCGATAAAGCGCATCTTTGAGGGCAGGTGCATTCCCTGTTTCCGAATGAACTTAAAATCCTCGGCCAACGACTTATCAAAAAACACAACAGCCTCGCCGTACATCATTCCGTTCTTTGCGCCGCCAAATGAAAGCACATCGACGCCAACGTCGGCTGTAATCTCCTTCAAGGTGGCGTTCAAACCTACAGCCGCGTTCGCGATACGCGCTCCATCCATGTGCAGTAGCATGTTGTTCTTGTGCGCAAACGATGAGAGGGCCTTAAGCTCAGCCGTGCTGTAGACGGTGCCCATCTCGGTGGCTTGCGACACTGAGATCACGCGCGGCTGGACGTGGTGCTCGACACCGATTGCGTGCAGCAAAGGTCGAACGTGGTCTGTGGTGATTTTTCCGTCAGGCGTGTCGACGGAAATCAGTTTGCAACCGCTGAATTTTTCCGGAGCGCCGCATTCGTCGACATTGATATGCGCGGTTGTGGCGCAAACGACTGCCTGATAGGAATTCGTTGCGGCTTGAAGTCCAAGGACGTTCGCGCCGGTGCCGCCAAAAACAAAATAGACGGCAATGTTCCGACCCAGATGTTTCTCGAAAGCTTTGACGGCGCGCGCGGTATAAGGATCGTCGCCGTAGGCAACGACGTGGCCGGCGTTCGCGACCGAGATGGCTTCGATCACTTCGGCGTGAACTCCGGCGTTATTATCGCTGGCGAAGCTGCGGGATGGGGAGATGGGCTTGGGCATACTTTAGAGTTTGATATTTGGTGTCAACTTCGTGGCAAACAGTCAGTACCGAAACGCGGTAGCGTCGGGTCCGCTTCCTCTTCACTCGATCGTGTGGCAACGCAGACCCGACGCTACCGCGTTTCGGTACTGACTGTTTGCCACTACGTCGAGTCGGTTCAGATCTTTCCCGCCTTCACATCCTTCAGCACTTCGCGCGCGGCGTTTGCGCCGTTCAGTCCTGTGACTCCACCGCCCGGGTGCGTGCCCGCGCCGCACAAATAAAGTCGGTTCAGCGGTGTTCGGTATTGTGCCCATCCAAGTAGCGGTCTGAATGTGAAGAACTGATCGAGCGACTGCTCACCGTGGTGGATGTGTCCGCCGGTCAGTCCAAAGGCCTGTTCGAGATCTACTGGCGTCAATACCTGTTTCGCGAGAATCAACTGGCGGAAGCCGGGCGCGTATTGCTCAATCTGATCGAAAACCGTTGCCGCGAAGTCTTCGCGTTTCGCATCCCAATCGGCGTCCTTCAGTTTATATGGAGCAAACTGAACGTGAATGCTCATCACGTGCTTTCCTTCAGGCGCGAGTGAGGGATCACTGAGCGAAGGAATCGTGATGTCGAGATAAGGCGCCGGAGAGAACTGGCCGTACTTTGCTGCGTCAAACGCGCGCTCCAGGTAATCGATCTCAGGTCCAATGTGAATGCGACCTGCGAGCTTTGTCGTGTCCGAACCGACGGCAGTGAATGAAGGTAAACCTGAAAGTGCGACATTGATCTTTCCTGCCGTTCCCGTCGCCCGATAGTTCCTGATCTTGGAGAGGAAGTTTGGCTCGAGATCGATTGGATCTATCAAGCGCAGGAACGTCGCGTGCGGATCCGCATTCGAAACAACAGCGCGTGTTTCTATCTCTTCACCTCCATTGATCACCACTTTCGCCGATGTACCGTTGCCCGCGTGAATTGCGGCCACTTCAGTCGCCCGCTTGATCTCCACACCAGCGGCCGATGCAGCCTTCGAAAGCGCTTCAGTGAGCGCGCCCATTCCACCTTTGACAAACGATGCAGGCGGAATCGGATGACCGTCGAGCGCTGCCTGCCATAGCAGTCCCAAACTGGTTCCGGCTGACCATGGACCAGCGAAAGCTCCGTAGATGCCACGCGCTGCAACCGTCGCGCGGAGCAATTCCGTTTCGAACCACTCTGCAGCCAGGTCTGCAACAGCCATCGGTCCCCAGCGCAGCAAACGGTATTCGTCCTTCTTGCCGAGCTTGCGAAAGGCGAGACCAACTTTACCGAGGTTCCATATCTCGTTTGGCGCAGGTCGATCGATCGACGGCGGCGTCATCGTCGCGAGCGGCGCCAGCACCTGACCGATCCGCGCGAAGCTCCTGGTGAATTCGGGATAAGCCTCAGCGTCCTTGGCAGAGAAGGGTCGAATCTCCTCACACGTCCGCGCGACATCGTTGTAGATGCAGATCGATCGTCCATCAGGCGACAGCGCGAGAACTCGGGCTTCCGGATTGATCGTTTCCAGACCGAAGCGCTTTAGATCGAGGTCTGAGATGATCGACGGAAACATTGGACCAGCGGAATGCGCGAGTGTCGAACAGCGGAAGCCAGGATGAATCTCTTCCGTTACAGAAGCGCCACCGACAATGTTGCGGCGTTCCAACACGAGCGTCTTCATTCCGGCCTTTGCCAGGTAACACGCAGCCACGAGTCCGTTATGCCCGGCGCCAACGATGATGATGTCGAAATTAGGCATGATGCATTTGGAGTGCGGTGACCTGTCACCGCTTTGTTCAGTCGCACTTGTCGCTAAACAGGATGAAAGCGGCGACAGGTCGCCGCACTCCAAATCAGATCCGTCCCTTTTTCCAATCCTGCAGAAGCTTCATCGCGCCGTTGCGTCCGGGCGCGCCCATGATGCCGCCACCGGGATGCGTCGCCGAGCCACACATGTAGAGATTCTTGATCGGTGTTCGATACTGCGCCCAACCCGGCGCCGGACGCAGAAAGAAAAGTTGCTCGAGCGTTAACTCACCCTGAAAGATATTCCCTTCAGACAAACCAAAATCGCGTTCGAGATCCAAAGGCGTAACAACCTGCCGGTGTAGGATCAGATCTTTAATGTTTGGCGCATGCTCTGCAATCGTATCGATCACAGTGTCTCCAAACTCTTCTCGTTTATCGTCCCAGTTTCCCTCTTTAAGGTTGTAGGGTGCGTATTGCACGAAGCACGACATCACGTGCTTGCCCGGTGGCGCAACCGAAGGATCCGTCAGGCTGGGAATCACCATATCGATGTAAGGCCGTCGAGAGAAACGTCCATACTTCGCTTCATCATAGGCCCGCTCCATGTACTCGACACTCGGCGAAATCGAAACAGCACCCCTCAAATGCGGTCCATCCCCTGGTAGCGCTTTGAAATTCGGTAAGCCATCGAGCGCGAGGTTCACTTTTCCCGACGAGCCTCGATACTTGTAACGCTTCAGATCATCACAGAAATCGTCAGGCAGGTGTTCCTCGCCGACCATCTTCATGAAAGTCAGACGCGGGTCGACGCTCGATGAAATAACATCAGCGTCGATTTCATCTCCATTCGCGAGCACCACACCTTTCGCGCGACCGTTCTTGACATTGATGTGCGCAATCGGTGATTCAGTACGGATTTCAGCGCCGGCTTCGCGAGCCGCATCGCCGATCGCATTTGAAATCGCGCCGGTGCCGCCGCGCGACAGTCCCCACGATCGAAACGCTCCGTCGATCTCACCCATGTAATGGTGGAGCAACACGTACGCGGTTCCCGGGCTTCGCACACCGAGGAAAGTGCCGATGATTCCTGACGCCGACATCGTTGCTTTGAGCACGTCTGTTTCGAACCACTGGTCCAGGAAGTCAACTGCGCTCATCGTCATCAACTGCACTTGATTGTACTTGTCATCGTCGGCGAGCTTTTGAAAGCGACGGCCAAGAAACGCCAGATCTTTCCAGCCTTTCGGATTCAATGACGTGGGGTCGGGAGGCGTCATGCTCATGATCGGCTTTACGAAGTGGGCCATCTCAATCATGGCCTTACCGTATTCGTCATAAGCTTCGGCATCGAGTTTCGAATGGCGGGCAATTTCACGACGCGTACGCATGTGATCGTTCATGCGCCACAGATAGTCGCCGTTCGGCATTGGTGTGAACGTGCCGTCGAGTGGCAGTATCTCAAGGCCGTGGCGCGGCAGATCGAGCTCGCGAATGATCTCTGGTCGAAGAAGCGATACCACGTAAGAGCAAACGGAGAATTTGAAACCAGGAAATACTTCTTCGGTGACGGCAGCGCCACCAAGCACGTGACGGCGCTCGAGCACAACAACTTTCTTACCCGCGCGGGCGAGATAAGCAGCATTCACCAGACCATTGTGTCCGCCGCCGATCACGACGACGTCGTATTTATTGTTCATCTGTTTTCAGAGGGTAGCGGCTGTTTCAACTCTCTGCGCGGCCTCTGCGTTCTCCGCGACTCTGCGGTTTTGTTTCAAGACCATAACCGCCGAGACGCAGAGAACACGGAGGTTGCGCAGAGAGTTCAGCTGAAAACTAACTCACTGCAGTTACTGAAATGCAGCTTGCTGAAGATTCGCTAGGATACTTATAATCGCTCGCCCTGACAAATTGCTATTAAGCCACTAAAAGATACGATTGCGATCAGATTGACCGACTCGTCACGTCAAACCAATCGACAATCGGTAATTTCACACAATGCCTATAGGAACAGCCTTTCATGAACGCACATTCGATCTGTGCGAGAGTCTCAGCTATCGCGAATGGTCCGGTTACTACGCCGTTAGTTCTTACGAACTGCATCACGAGCATGAGTACAACGCCATTCGCAATGCGTCAGCACTGATCGACATCACACCATTATTTAAATATCGACTCACCGGCAAAGACGCGACACGTCTGGTTGATCGCGTGATCACGCGCGACATGCAAAAGGTCAAAGTGGGCCAGGTCATTTACACGCCGTGGTGCGACGAGCAGGGCAAAGTGATCGATGATGGAACCGTTTCGCGTCTCAAAGAAAACACTTATCGCTGGACGGCTGCTGATCCAAGCCTCCGTTGGTTTACGCAGAATGCTGCTGGAATGGATGTGGCGATAGAAGACATTTCTGAGAGCACGGTCGCTCTGGCTCTCCAGGGGCCGACTTCAGGAAAACTGCTCAAAAGTTTTGTAAAAGATGCCGACATCGAGAACCTGAAGTATTTCCGAGTCACGAGCGGAACGCTTGCAGGTGTCCCGGTCGATATTTCGCGCACAGGTTATACGGGCGATCTCGGTTACGAAGTCTGGATTCCCGCCGAGCACGCCATTAAGGTTTGGGATGCGTTAATGGAGCACGGCAAAGCGTTCGATATCCACGCTGCCGGGATGTTGGCACTCGACGTTTCGAGGATCGAAGCCGGACTGTTACTGATCGACATCGACTTCAACAGCAGCAAGAAGGCTCTGATTGATGAGCAAAAGTATTCACCATTTGAGATGGGCCTCGGGCGGTTGGTGAATCTCGACAAGAATCGCTTTGTTGGACAGAAGGCATTGATCGAAGAACAGAAGCGAGGTCATGCGCGCGAGATAGTCGGACTGGAGATCGACTGGCCACAGGTTGAGAGTTTGTATGAAGCGGTTGGTTTGCCACCCTCGATCTCGCCGATTGCTTCACGTGTTGCCGTTCCTGTTTTCAAGGAGGGAAGCCAGGTTGGCAAGGCGACCTCGAGCACGTGGTCGCCGACTTTGAAGAAGATGATTGCGTTGGCGACAGTGAAGCGAGAATTTACACGCCCTGGAACGCGGTTACAATTCGAGATCACAGTTGAGGCAGTGCGGCATCAGGTGCGAGCGACGGTGGTCAAGGCGCCGTTCCTTAATCCGAAACGAAAAACGGCGACACCTGTGTAGATCTCTGTGGAGTGCGGTGACTTTGGAGTGCGGTGACCTGTCACCGCTTTTGTCTGCGGCAGCTTGCTGCCGCACGCTCCTGTACGAATAACGCGGCAAGAGGTCGTCGTCAATGGAAAGCGGCGACAGGTCGCCGCTGATGAAAGCGGTGACAGGTCACCGCACTCCAAATTGACTTCAATACTCCAAAACCTTATCGACAGCTACGACAGTAGTGCTCCGCTGGATCGCGCTGCGACCATCCCATCTTCCTGGTACACGAGCCCTGCGCTCTACAATCTCGAACTGCAAACAGTTTTTAGTAACGCATGGCATTATGGTGCCCGTCGAGATCAACTGGTCCAGCCCGGTCAGTACGTCACAACCGATCTCGCAGGCGAGCCGCTTGTCATCGTGCGCGGTAATGACGAGATCACCCGCGCATTCTTCAACGTCTGCCGCCATCATGCAGCTGCGGTGATGACGGAGCCTGAAGGTCAATCGCCACAACTCCGCTGTCCATATCACGGTTGGACCTATTCGCTTTCCGGTGAACTAAAAGGCACGCCCGATTTTGCTGGCGTCTGCGATTTCGCGCGCGAGAACAATGGATTGGTGCCAGTGGAACTCTGTGAGTGGGAGAACTGGGTGTTCGTCAGGCTAAACCAAGACGGCCAGTCTCTGCACCAGTTTTTGGGAGAGAATCTGGTCACGCAGATTCAGCCGTTGAATCTCGCCGATCTTCATTGGCAAGAGCGACGTCATTACAGCTTTGATTGCAACTGGAAAGTTTTTGTCGACAACTATCTCGACGGCGGCTATCACGTGCCCCACCTGCACAAAGGTCTCGACAGCGTCCTCGACTACAGCAACTACATGATCGAGAACGGCGAGCACTATTGTTTGCAATGGAGCCCGATCGTGAGTGAGGGAGCTGAAGAACAAACCGGCGCGGTACGAAAAGGTGACAAAGCGCTTTACTACTGGATCTATCCAAACTTCATGCTGAATTGGTACGACGGCGTGTTGGATACGAACCTGGTGATTCCGAGAGGCGTCGACAAGACAGAGGTCATTTTCGATTTTTACTTTCCCGATGTTGTTTCTGGAGCGGCGCGAGAAAGAAACCGCGCGAGTATCGAAGTGGGCCAGCGTATTCAGGACGAGGACGTGGCTATTTGTAAATCCGTGCAACGCGGACTGACCTCGAGAGCTTACAACGCCGGCCGGCTTTCCGTGCGACGCGAAGCCGGCGAACATCTTTTCCACCGATTGCTTTACGCCGATCTAAAGGCTGCCATTTAGCGGCAGACATTTAGCCGCAGATTTGCGCAGACAAACACAGATCAGAATTCTTTAGACGATAAGGGTCGTTGCTTTTTTATTTCTTCAGGTTCTGAGCTGTGTTTATCGCGCAAATCTGCGGCTCACACTCTTATGACCCCAAAACAAACTGAACGCGGACGGCTGTTGAGGATTCTCGGCCTCGGGTTTGGTCTCGCTGTAATCATCGGGAACACGATTGGCGCTGGCATCTTTCGCACGCCCGGTACGATCGCTCAGCAGCTTCCCAGTGTGCCGTTGTTTCTTGGCGTGTGGGTCGTCGGAGGTTTGTATGCTTTGCTTGGCGCCATCTCGCTGGCGGAGCTTGGCACGATGCTGCCACGCTCCGGCGGTCAGTATGTTTTCGCGCGTTATGCGTTAGGTGAATATGCGGGATTCATCGTCGGCTGGAGTGATTGGCTTTCAACCTGTGGTGCAACTGCGGCGGTGTCGCTTGTCGTTGGTCAGTTCATTGGTGTGTTGTTTCCATCCTTGAGCAACTTTTCTACGATGGTTGCGGCAGGCGTTGCGATCTTGTTTGCGGTATTGCAATGGCATGGCATCGTTTGGGGAAGTACGGCCCAAAACTTAACCAGTTCACTGAAAGCGTTGGCGTTCATGATTCTGATCGTGGCGGCCTTCGTCCTGGGTGGACAAGGAATCGCTCAACCGACGGCGGCGACTAACACACCGACCGGATTTGCGCTCGCAGTCGCAATCGTTCTTTCGCTACAAGCGGTGATTTACACGTACGATGGATGGAGCGGAGTCATATACTTTTCTGAAGAGGTGACTAACCCCGCCAAAGATATTCCCCGGTCACTCATCATCGGTGTCTTATCAATTATCGCAATCTATCTTTTGGTTAATGCCGCCTTACTCTATGTTCTGCCAATTGATCAAATCGCAGGTCAAGACTTCGCAGCAGGACTCGCGGCATCGGTAATCTTCGGCCGCCATGGCGACACGGTATTTCGCGTGCTGACCATCGTGTCGATGTTCAGCGCTATCAACGCGTGTCACTTGATGGCGACTCGTGTTCTGTTTGCGATGAGTCGAGACGGATTGTTTTTCAATCGAGTTGGAACTGTAAATCCTGGGGGAACCCCTTCGTTGTCGCTGCTTTTGAGCGCAGCCGCTGCGCTGACCATCATTGTGTTTGGTCAAACGTTCGAGAAGGTGATTACGGTGGTAGCGTTCTTCTTTGTTGCGAACTACAGCCTTTCATTCCTTTCAGTGTTTGCACTAAGACGGCGGGAGCCGGAAAAAGAACGACCCTACCGCGCGTGGGGCTACCCATGGACGACCGGCATAGCCCTGGTCGGCTCGATCTTATTTCTGGCAGGCGCAATTGCCAGCGATACTAAGAACAGTGTGTACGCGTTGTTGGGGTTGGCAGTGAGTTACCCGGTGTTTTGGTTGATCAAGAGGCGGCGGTAGACTCAAATAGTGTGGCAAACAGTCAGTACCGAAACGCGGTAGCGTCGGGTCAAGGTCCATTGCGAGGCCTGCTCATCGTGACGAGACCCGACGCTACCGCGTTTCGGTACTGACTGTTCTACACCCCTCATTGTCCGCTTCGAGTTCACGCACCGTTGATTGGATTTTGTGTTTCTTAAAACACTCGGCGATCGTTTTTCCGATCGGTTTTTCATTTTCGTTGACCAGCGCAACGATGCTCGGTCCGGCGCCGCTCAAGGCAATTCCCAGCAGACCTTTTTGTTTCTCGATCGCCAGCGCCTCACGAATGCCCGGCACCAGTGACGCTCGATGCGTTTGATGTAATCGATCTCGCATAACATCCCACAAAAGATCGTACCGACGCTTCTCGAGCACTGATGCAAACAACGCTGCTCGCTGAAGATTGAAAATCGCGTCAGAACGGGTGACAGTCCGCGGTAGTTGCGCCCTTGCTGCCTGCGTAGACACCTGCGAACGTGGCGAGACGACGACGAACTTTATATCCCTGGGCCATTCGTGTTTGATCGCAAAAACCTCGTCGACATCTCTGCGGCAACTGATCACAAAACCACCGTAAAGCGTCGCGCCCACGTTGTCAGGGTGTCCTTCGAACTCTGCTGCAAGATTCTGAATGCGCGCGTCCGGCAAGTTGTTGTCACAAAGCAATCCAGCGAGCTTGATGCCGCCAACAATGGCAGCAGCACTGCTTCCCAGTCCGCTCGCCAGGGGAATTTCATTGTGCACAGCTAATTCAACAGGCGGGAGTTGCAGTTGCTCTCGCGCAGCTGCGAACGACATTGCGCGGTAGATGAGATTCGTTGGTCCTTTCGGAAGTGCGGCATTTTCACGTGCGCCCGATGTTCTTACTTTGCATTCTTTCACCCTCCAGCTGGCAGTTGCACGAATCGTTAAGTGGAGATTCAGCGCGACACCAAAGCAGTCGAAGCCTGCGCCGAGATTCGAAGATGAGGCAGGTAGACAAACCTCAACCGGCGCCGTGGCTTTTTCCTTTGTCCTTCGGTTTGGCATGACTCTCCGTAAAAGTAGTCTGCTAGTGCCGAACGGCTTTGCCGCTCGATGTGAGGCGGCGGCTCTACCCCGCCGGTCAAATTGATCAACAACATTAGAGAACGGGAGCGAAGCGACCGATGTCAACTGACGAAGCGATCAATGTGTGTTGGCATCGGTCGCTTCGCTCCCGTTCTCTAATGTTCGCCCATTCGCATCATGCGGCGAGGCCAAATTCAGAATTCCTCAAGTGACCCTACTGCAAAGATTCATTGCGAACGCGATCGAGTGCGTCCTTTAGAGACTGGCGGGACGACGCCACACGCATGGGCTTGTTGCCAAACCTGGCAGTGATTTGTTCATCGCGTTCGGTGCGCAGGCTCTGATTGTGATATCCAATCACGTACTCAGTGTCTTTAAGCACATGTCCCGTCAGTAGGGCGACAACTGAGCTATCGTTTCTGATAAATCCACTAGCTACCAGTTTCCTGATTCCCGCGACCGTTGTCGCGGAAGCAGGTTCGCAACCGATACCATCGCGGCCGATGATCGCTTTAGCATCGGCAATCTCCTGTTCGCTGACGGTGATGACCTGACCTCCTGATTCATTGACCGAACGCAACGCCTTCTTCCACGACACCGGAGCACCAATCTTAATGGCCGAAGCCAATGTTTCGGGCTCCTCTTCATTCGCAAACTGAACGTTGCCCGTGCGTTGCTGAGCGAAATACCGTGCGAACGGTGCAGCTCCTTCCGCCTGCACGACTGTTATTCGCGGGTATAGATCAATCAATCCCCAATCGAGTAGTTCGCGAAAGCCTTTGCCGAACGCGGAACTGTTTCCAAGATTTCCGCCGGGCACAACTAAGTGATCCGGCACGCGCCAATTCAGTTGCTCGGCAAGTTCGATGGCCACAGTCTTCTGACCTTCAATCCGAAAGGGATTGATCGAGTTAACCAGATAGATCGGCTCTTCATTCGCGAGCTCGAGAACCAGTTGCATGCAGGCGTCAAAGTTACCTTCGATCTCCAACACCCGCGCGCCGTAATCAAGCGCTTGCGCAAGCTTCGCGTGGCTCACCTGATCGGCGGGCACCAGAATCGCGCACGGAAGATCGGCGCGTCCAGCATACGCTGCGAGACTTGCGGCGGTATTGCCCGTGCTTGCGCAAACCGCCATTGTGGATCGCAGAGATTTCGCCTGGGTTACAGCGACCGTCATACCTGTGTCTTTGAAAGAGCCGGTTGGGTTGAGTCCCTGATGTTTGAGCAGCAACGCGTCGAGTCGGCAATAGTTGGCAGAGTGGCGGGCGGTGTAGAGCGGAGTGTTTCCTTCCTTTAGCGTGACGACTTCGGTGTCGTCAGGAAACGGGATTGACTCTCGAAAGCGCCAAACGCCGCTGCGATCTTGTGGAAGTTGAGACGAGAGACGTTGATGCCACCACAGCTTCAAGGTGTCAGGATCAATCGTTGACCTTGAAGAGCATTCGATATCTAACAGTCCACCGCAGCGGCGACAAACGTACATCGGTTCGTCTAAACCGAAGGTCGATTGGCAGTCAGGTTCAATGCACTTCTGTATGAACCGCTTCTGCGAAGCGTTGTCAGCGTTGTTGGTGGACATTTGCGACTGAATCCCGCGAAAACAATAACTCAGAAGGATTATTCAGTACTATGCGCGGTAGCGGATAGCCACCACTGAACCAGCATAGGGGGTACTACTTTACAGCAGAGTTTAGTGGTGGCCATTCGCTATCCCGACACGTCGGGATACTGAATACAAACTAGCCACCAGCCCGACGAAAGCGTTGACTTTTCGAATGCACTTCACTTAATAAGGCTTTGAGGATTTCGTCGATAAGGAGACCCCTGATGCATCGTTCAACCGTTAAGTCCCTGCTCTTTGTCCTAATACTGATTAGCTCTCCAGCCGTTTACGGACAGGCTGACGTGACGCAAGAGAAAACGCGGCAACGGCTAAGTGTTCTTTTGCAGGGTGAAGGTCCGGGAATCAATGTCTCGTTTCGTCCGACAGAGAAGAATCAATTCGTTTTTGTTGGCACTCTGAAAGACGGCCTAAAGAATGCCGACAGCATGGACATCGTGATCCAGGTAACCCAGAAGGCCACCATCGGATTCCGTGTGTTTCCGAAATACAAAGGCGCCTACATAAACATCGACAAGGCGCGCAACTCTGCCCAGCTTCTGCGACAGCTGGTCCAGTTTAATGCAAGGACATTCTTGTACTGGGGAGCTGATTCGGACGGCGACGTATTCACCGGCTATACGTTTACGCTCGAGTCAGGTTTTCCTGACGAAGCGCTTAAGATCGTGCTGGCGAGTATCAAAAACTCCGATCAGTTTGTCGGCGAGCTAAGACCGGCGATTGACGGCAGCACCGGCCAGTAGAAAGAGTTCACTTTCATAATAAAGAAAGGGCATCGACGAGAGCGATGCCCTTTTTGTTGGCTGGGTAGGAAATAATTTGGAGGAACAGCCCCTACCTGGCTGAAACATTAGAAGCTAAATCGCAGTGAAGCGTCGATGCGTCGATTGTAAGCTGCAGATGCGCCGCCAAAACCGCCGAAGCCGCCACTCGTAGAAGTCGACTGGCCAAACAAGCGCGAACTGAGGTTGCCAACCGGATTGCCGAGGTTCGTGTGGTTCAAAATGTTCTGGAAGTTCATCGAGAACGTCAGACTATAGCGACCACCGGCATTACCTCCGCCGCCAAAGCCACCGCCGCCGCGGCCACCGCCGCCTCCTCCAAAGCCGCGGTCACCACCACCGCCACCTGCACCACCGCCACCTGGACCACCACCTCCGGGACTGCCGCCGCCACCTGGACGTCCGCCACCGGCCATACCACCACCCATTATTGTGCGCTGGCTGTCGTTACCCTGACCCTGACCCTGACCTTGCCCCCCGCGATTCTGCCGGTTATTCGCATTTGCCGATGCAGCTTCACTGCCGAACGACCAAGTCTTGCTAACGCGCATGTTGACGCTAACTGAGCCTGGTCCTTCGCTGAAGTTGCGCGGGATGCGCACTTCTCCGACTGCCGGATTCGTATTGAAATTCCCAAAAGGCGTACAGCGGATTATCAGCGAACACTCAGCTCCTTCAGGAGCAAATGAAGGTCGTTCAGTGAAACGAGTGTCACCATTCAGATCCCTGCCGAGCGTGATATTGAACGGTCGGCCCGAGTTCACGATGATGAACGGATTCATACTAACGCCCCACGGAGCGCGAATGGTTCCGTTCACAACGAATCGGTGTCTGACGTCGCCTCCAGCGCGTCCATACTCGCCGCTCAGGTCATACGGATCCGCTGGAAAAGAGCCGGTTCCATCAGCGTCGCTGTTGGCTTTCGCCAGAACGTAATAGGCCGTAAGCGAGAAGTTCCTGTGAAAACGGCTGTTGAGATTTACGATGAGCTGATTCTGGTTAAATCGTCCTGTAGATTCGTATTCAAAAATATTGTTGTTGACGCCGAGCGGTCTAACTCCACTGTTCGGCACTAATGGGTTAAATGTTCCAGGCAGCGGAGCATTTACCGGTCGTGTGCGCAAAACGTGGAGGGTGCGTACGTTGATATAGCTCGTTGCAATCGTCACGTTATGCGGTAATTGTCGCTCCACGCTGGCGACCGCTTGCAAAGTGTAGGGAGACTGAATATCCGGATTCAGCCGGAACATCGATACCGGCACTGAAAACGCTTCAAGCACATCAACCGACGGTATCACCGGGAAGAAATTCGGATTGGAAACGATGAACTGTTGTTGGTTGATTCCATTCAGGCGTTCAGCGTTCAACGTGAGATTTTCGCTGACACGATCATAGAAAACGCCGAAGCCGCCGCGGATAACTGTCTTAGCCTGTTGACCACCACCGGGCGACCACGCGAAACCGACACGTGGACCAAAATTCACATTGCTGGCGATGTTCGATTGGTTCTCGTAACGCAAACCGAGGTTGAGCGTGAAGTTCGGACGCACCTTCCAGTCGTCCTGGATGAAGCCACCGAAATCAAACTGGCTGACTTTTGCTTCAGGATTACCGGCGGCGATGGAAAACTGCGTCGCGTTCTGCGACAGTCCTAAAACTGTCGCGCGGTAACCGTTGATTGTGCTGAACGTGTAAGTGCCACCGAAATTCATCGGCGAAATATCAGTAATGCTCGTGTGTCGAATACGCGCACCAAGTCTAAAAGCGTGATTTGCTTTTGTGAAAGACGTGTTATTCGATAATTCAAACTGGTTCTGAGTATTGAATGCCTGGCCCACCTGGGATCCACCACCAGTAAACGAATCGAGTACCTGGACGGTTGGGACGGTGTTATTGCCATCCGAGTGACTCTTCGAATGTTCAAACTGGAACCTCGTCTCGTTGACGATGGTTTTGTTGATGATCGCGGTTTCAGTTAGCTGGAAATTGTGTTCCGAGTTTTCGATATCATACTGAAGTTCCGGAAGATTAAATCCACCAACACCGCCGATACGTTGATTCTTGGAGAAGCTGTAACGACCGACGAGTGTGTGATTCGGATTGATCTGGTAATCAATTCGAGGGCTGAACGACGTGCGCCGGCTTGGAACTGGAACCGTTTCATTCAAGCTGACGATGTTGTTATTGGCGTCGAGCACGGTGGCGACGATTAATGCTTCATCGTCGACGTCTCGCTTATCGAAATCAACAAAGAAAGATGCTTTCCGCTTGCTGATTGGACCACCAAAGTTGCCGCCGTATTGACGCGACTGATGTGGTGGACGATTGGGAGCGAAGGGGTTACGCGAGTTAAGGGCGTCGTCGTTGAAATTGAATGAGGCCTGGCCACGAAAACGATCGGAGCCGGGACGGGTCAGGATCTCAATACGACCAAAACCAAGTCGATCGTATTCTGCGGAAAAAGGATTTGAGTTAACGCGAATCTCGCGAATGGCTGAACGCGGTGGTAAGCGACCGCCGCTGAAACCATCGATGAAGATCTGTCCACCATTTGGACCAGCAGATGGACCAGCCAGTGCTTGCAGCGCAGCAGCTAAATCGTCCGGATCATCCGGGAGTGAATCCAGGTCATCGCCTTTCAACACGATCGCGCCGGCATTGTTATCGGCTTCAGTACTGAGATTGCTGCTATCAGCGGCGACAGTTACTTTTTGTTCCTCGATGGTGACTTTTAAAATGATGTCGAGTTGTTGGACCTTGGCGGGAGTGATTTCGACTTCGGCGTTCTCGTAAATGCTGAAACCGGAACCAACGGCGCGAACGGTGTATTTGCCTGGAGCCAGACCGTTGATTGTGTAGGTGCCGCCGTCGTTGGTGACAACAGTTTTTTCGGCGCCCTGAGCGTTGATCGCAGTCACAGTCACGCCGACGATGGCACCGCCAAGTTCATCCAGAACCTGGCCCTTAAGTCCGCCTGCTCGCTGTTGTGCAGCTACCGTGGTGGCGCACAAAGCTAATAGCAGCAATATTCTCTTCA
>Ga0310890_10000122_pt1 | contig 21064 bp, 20 predicted proteins | sample T20D3metaG_FD_203751 | JGI IMG/M metagenome (GOLD analysis project Ga0310890, IMG submission 203751) | Lab incubated soil microbial communities from West Virginia University Organic Research Farm, Morgantown, WV, United States - T20D3 | ecosystem: Environmental > Terrestrial > Soil >... | reverse complement strand
AAAAAAATGCCTGATCTCACACAAAAAGGAGCTAATTGGAAATCCTCTCGAATATTGATCTTGATTATTTTCTCATTGATGGCCGGTACATTGTCTAGTAGTTTTGGGATAGGAGGTGGTATCATTTTTGTTCCGTGTTTGATTATTCTGTTGGGATTTAGTATGAAAAAGGCTTCTGCTACTTCACAATTCGCCCTCATATTTACATCACTTTCAGGCTTAACATTGTTTATCATTGACGGTAAACCCAACTACTATATGGGATTCATCTTGTCCATAGGGTCAATCATTGGTGGTACTTTGGGTAGTATGCTAACTAGTAGGATGAAATCCAATTTATTATTAAAAATATTTAGTATCTTGTTACTAATTGTGTCTTTTAAATTGATTTATGATGGTTCAGGATAATTTGACAGCTAGATATAACCCAAAGCCAAAAAACATCCAGAATAATATATAGTATAGAATTTATTGAAATGTTAAGATGGATCCCTGTCATAACCGTGAATAGGTCATACTGTTCTTCAACATAGAGTGAACATACGTTCACCTAGAATTCTTGATGTCTTACCAAAGAATCAATTATTTAATAAACATTAATTTTAATACTAAATGTTTGTTGAGTTGATAAATCTAGCTATAATGATATCTGGACGTGGTAGTAATATGAAAGCTATTCTTGAATCAATTAAGAGGGGAAATGTCGCAGGGATTGGCAATGTATTAGTTATTTCAAATAAACAAGACGCTTTGGGATTGGAAATTGCCGAAAATGAATATGGAGTTAAGACTACTACTTTATTATCAAATAAAAATGACAAACCATTTGAAAGCAGACTAATAAATGAATTAAAAAAGGATAATATTGGTCCTCATAACGGACTAATTTGTCTGGCTGGATTCATGAAAATTTTGAGCCCTTCCTTTGTGGAATTGTACAAACACAGGATAATGAATGTTCACCCGTCTTTGCTTCCATCATTTAAAGGCCTACATGCACAAAAACAAGCATTATTGGCTGGTGTGAAGGTTACTGGCTGCACTGTTCATTTTGTAGATAATGGTGTGGATACTGGACCGATAATATTACAACATCCTGTTCGAGTATACGATAACGATGATGAATTGTCTCTTTCAGAACGAATTCTTCTCAAAGAGCACGAAATCTATATCAAAGCCATAAAGCTGTTTACTCAAAAACAACTTTTAGTTGTTGAGAACCGTGTTATTCAAATATAAAGGTAATTTAGCCTCTTATTTTTTTATCCAAATCAAGCATGAATTTGGAAATCTCTTCTTTATTCAAGTTCAAGTATTCCTGACCCCTTTCTCGTAATCTGCTATTAAAAAGTCGTAACTCCCTGTGATCTTCAAAAAAGTTATCTAGAATTAAGGTACCGTGTAGGATTGGGTTTAATAATTTGTCAATATCTTGTACAAGTGAGTTCAAGTCGCCTCTCTCTGCAGATTCTGAAGCTTCATACAGTATTGCACTAATATCTTTCAATTGTTGGGTAGAGAAGAAAACTTCTTTTTTGTCCTCATGGGGTTTAGATTGCGTATTTCGTTTTTCAACCCCAATTTTTGATATCAATTCCTTAGTAAGTTCATATTGTTCATCTTGTCCAGTAAATGTTTTTTTGACGTGCTTAATCAGTAGGCCCTTATTGGCTAATCTGGTTGTAGCATCCTTAATTTCTTCCCGATCCAATCCAGTAACCCATATTATCTTCCCCAAATGATCATTTCCCTGTCTAACGGATTCTAATATTACAACCTCGATAATCCTTTTATAATCTTCCTCCATTCTCGCATTAATAAAATCTCTGTCTTTTACCGCTTTTTTTGCGTTCGCAATATCAAGTTCAATGGACTTTTTTAATGCTTCCATGCCTTTAGTTGCCTTTCCATCCAGCGTCATATAACAGGCATAGTTGTACCAAGCCATGGCGTCGTTAGGATTAAAGTCAATGGCCTTTTCACAGCATTCTATAGCCTTTTCATAATTTTTTGATTTGTAAAATACTAATCCCTTCATGTTCCAAACTTCAGGATTATTGATATCTATCTCTAAAACCCGATCAAAAATGGTGATAGCAAGATTATATTGATTCAAATGGAAATGTGAATAACCCTTTTTTATCAGGGAATCCACGAAAAAGGGATCTATCCTAAGGGAGAGATCAAAACATCTAATAGCGTCTTCAAATTTTTCCTCAGCCATCTTGTTTACTCCTTTGTTATATAGATTGACTTTTTTGATGTCATCTTGAGTTATTACATATCCGCTAGGAGTACGGGAAGAATTATCGTCTTTTTTTTCCGATAAAAGTTTCCTCCCAAAAATCTTTTCCATTATGATTAATAATACTTACCAAGAATAAATATATTTATTTTTCAAAAAAAGGTGCCAACATCCTTACGGATGTTCAAACTAGAATGTGGGAATGCTAGTATTGGTGACCTTTGCAATGATTCCGCTAAATGCAAAGTTAACTAGCAAGAACCACCCCCAGAGAAATACCTGACCAGGGACCTTACATGGCCCTTGTTTTATCTCAGTACTCGTACTATTCGTAGTTTGAATAGGTGTATCATTTTTCACATTATCGGCAGAACATGTCAAATAAGGTATTACAATGGGTGAGAGAGCTACAGTTTGACCAAATATCGCTGGAAATACAAAAATCCATAGCATAAAAGATGGTATCATATATAACATCATGGGTCTCATTTGTTGTTGCTGCATCTCCATGCTCATCTTTTGCATTTGTGATTGTTTCTTTTTTAGCTCTTCAATTAGTTGCTTGTCTTTTTTCTTAATGGCTTCAGTATATTTTTTTCTCCATTCTCCTGTTTCCTTCATGACAGTTTTCATTTTTTCTATATTGGTGGTCTTTCTTCTCAAAAGTGCCATTGCTAAATTTAAGCCAATAGCAATTATGGCCGCGACGACGGCAGATGCAAACATATCGGGAAAAATAGGGTGTTGAGTATAATGGGGTGTCAATCCTGGAAACTGTAATACCAACTTTTCAGACCAATTGAAAAGATCTATCAATACAAGTGAAAATGATTTTCTGAGAGTTATTAATCTTTTTACTTGTTTTCAGATTACATTCTCATCAAAGGAGTTATTCCTATTAAGTTCATGCAGATCTTTAAAATTTCTAGGGTACTACTTAGTATCAGTGCCCTATAAGTTGCCAGCATCTCATTTTTCTCCTTTAAAATGGGTGATTTTTCATAAAAATTGTTAAACATTGTAGCAAGTTGAAACAGATATTTTGATAGCACCTTTGGATCTATGTTATTTGCCGCCTGTTTTAGTTCCATGTCATATCTACATATGTGTTTAATCAAATCGATTTCATTTAAAGAAAAATCCATCTCCATTATATTGTCGATTTTATCTTGTTTCCTTAAGAAACTTGTTTCATTATTCTTATCCTCAATTCGCTTACCTCTGGCATAGGCATATTGTATATAGGAAGCTGTATCCCCTTCAAGGCTCAGGGACTCGTTTATATCAAAAGTTATCATTTTTCCAAGATCAATCTTTATGAAAAAATATCTTATTGCTGAAATGGATATCTCTTTGGATATTAATGTGATTTCTTCTTCTGAAAGTTCTGGATTCCTGTTCTTTGTTTCTACCTTTGCTCTTTCTTGAAGAATGCTCAATGCCATATCCGCTTCGATGTAGATACCTTTCCTTCCAGACATATGTAACGAATTCTTATCTTCTCCGGATATGCCCAGGCTATCTAGAGAACTCTGGCTTAAGGTGACGGGTTCATAACCTAGATATTTATATTTTGAATCCATCCCTAATTTTCCTAATATTTCTACCAGCAAATTTTGAAGCCTCTCTTGCCTCGAATCGATAATTGTAATAACCTTGTTTACTCTGTCAAAGTCAATAATCGGTTCTTTGCCAAAACTAGAATCGGCTCTTAATTTTTCTTCTTGTATTTTCTCAATATTCGTTTTATATAAAATTGAAGCGTCCCATTGATTTGCGTAAAAGACGTAATCAAAGGGATTTCGCAAATAGCCCAACTTCCAAACCGCAAATGGAATGTCTTTGGCGAAATAAGTTAAAGTCAAATCACTACGTACTACTACTTTATCACCTTCATTGGCTGATTTATACACCCAGCAACCTGCATTCTTTCCAACTTTTTCATATTTTATTAATTGTTTGTCTCTCAAAATTGAAAAAATATCGGTCCAAAGGTCTGATTGAACTATCTGTGACTCAAAACTTAATAGATCATAACGACATCTCATATTCCAACATGTTTCAAGCTGGTCCTTAAGGACTCTATCGACTATGGTCTTGGTAAATTGCGAAGTCTCCGATTCGGGATCCTCTAATTCCTTTAGGATCTTCTTCCTTTTAAGTTCTAAGTCAGGCCTACTTTTGTATAGATCATTAGTTTTTACGTATATCTCACTACCACAATAATGGTCAAATTTTGTTTTCTCTTTAGATGATTCTTGATCATGCATACTTATAGGGAGTCCCGCATGTTTGAACCCTACAATGATATCAGCAACTTGAACTCCCGAATCGTCGATGTAATTTATGACCCTGACATCTTTTCCTGCTTTTTTAAGTATCCTATACAAACAATCCCCAATTACCGCATTTCTGAGATGGCCTACGTGCAAAGCTTTGTTAGGATTCACACTCGTATGTTCTATTAGTATCAATTCTTTCGAACTTGAAACGGTCCCATTTGCAGGTTCAAATTTTGGATTGTTACCTACCGCTTTAAAGAACTCCCTCACGAACACTTTATTATTGATTCTAAAATTGATAAAACCTGGATTTACAAATGAAACCGACTCGATCAAGCCATTTCTATTCGTCAAAGTGTTACTAACAGGTAAAATAGTATTTACAATATGATCGGCTATCTCATATGGGGACTTTTTTAATTTCTTGGTTAACAAGAAGCAAATGTTTGTAGAAAAGTCTCCAAAATCCTTAACATGTGGCTCAGATATTTCAAAATTGACCTCAGACTTTGTTAAGTTGTAAAACTCTAGTACTCCCCCAAGAAATCGGTCGATTTCATAGATAACATTTTCAACAATCATTTAAATCACTAAAATACTTTTCCTCTCATTATCAGATCTATCGCATTTATCAACCCTTCTCCATTCATGCCTACAACCAAATGGGTTGCACTTTTTCGCACATTTTCACTAGAACTTTCAAATGTAAAGCTAAATTTTGATTGCTCAAACATGGGGATATCAGTTTCACTATCACCTATTGCAACCACCTCATCAAAATCAATATTAAGCTTCTTTAGGAGTATTCCTAGCCCAAATCCTTTATTGATTTTTGCTTCGTTGATATGAAAGGCGTAATTGCTGTCTACTAATTTCAAATCCAGATTATTTTCCCTGAAGATTTTGTTTCCCTCATTTATGTCGAATGTCCTTTCAAGTACTATTTCAGTCGATCTTGGAAAAACGGGTTTCTGGTTAACATCTTTAATACTCTTAGCTAATAGATTGAACCCCTTCAAACAATTATCCTTGTTTGCTAATAATTTGTGGTCGACAGGGGAAGTAGTTATGACTCCTCCGTTTTCACCTATGGCAATTTGAGTCGTACCACCATATATGGATAAAATGTAAGCTTCCAGTGATGATCTTCCAGTTACAAAAATGACTTTATAGCCTAATTTTACTAGATACCGAAGTTTGGCTAATGCATCAAGATTTAAAGCTCCATTCCCGTTTATTGTTAGTGTTCCATCAATATCAATGGCAAAGAATTTTATGGACCTCAAATGAATTCAAGCTAATAGCAAGCTTACATAAAAATCTAGATTTAGTAATACATATATTGAATATACCATGACAGTTAGTAGAATAGTTTGAGCTTAGAAGTCGTTTTGCTAGAAGATAATAATAATATATTATTAAAAAGACGTGAGATTAAGTCACTAATAAGAAATGCCACCGGATCAATTCCGAGGGATGAAGCCGCAAATTTAATAGCAGGAAAGATCGGTGTGAATAAGAAGAATCTATTGCCAATTTCATTAAAAAGTGAATTTGGTAACCCTGATGTGTTAGCTTTGATGTATTATTATGAGGATATAGAAGAAGCAAAAAAACAGTTACCTCGTTATCGAATCCTCAGAACAATGACAAAAGATGAAAGAAAAAAAATAATAGATGAGGAGAAGTCAGTTAAATTAAAAGCTAAACAGGCAGCAGCAGCAGCAGCAAAATCTAAAAAGAAGTAATTTGTTAACTCAATAGAGAGAGAAGATTACAATGAGTAAAGAGAAAAAAGGAGGAGAAGGTGTGTCAAAATTTTATCAAGTTACTGACAGCAAAGTTGAGAGAATGAGAAGAGAGTGCCCCAGGTGTGGAAGAGGGGTTTTCATGGCTGCTCATAAAGATAGACTAACATGTGGAAAATGTAGCTATACTGAATTTCAAAAAGAACAAACTAAGAAATCGAAGCAATAATGCGTTAATCATACAAATTTCGAGATTTCATTTTTTAAGGAATCATCCACTACAGTGTTGGCCAAAGCAGAAAATGGAAGTTTTATGAAATTATCTCCAATCATGATTTTCTGTATAGGTAGTTTTTTCTTAATCCAAAAAGATTCGGCTTTTTTGTCCAAATTTGAATCATTGAACCCATTTACAAACTTCTTATTAACCACATTCTGAAGATAAATGTCCCTTCTGAACACTTTAGTAAGATCAAGAGTTCTTTCATTATCAGAAAACGAATTTTCATAAAGTGTATCCGAAATATTATCTGATGTTACCTCTAGATTTATTATGTTTTTCAATATATTCAAATAGTGTAAAAATTCATGCGCAAGCACAGCATGAAGAGTTCCTTTCAAGCCATACATTACCAATGGAGCAGAAAGTTGGATGACTATTTTTATTCTATTTTCAGTAGTACAAAATGGAATTGTTCTTGCGTATAATATAGAGTATTGTTGATACTCGATATCTGATGTTGCTACCAATAGATTAGGTTCTATAAAATAATTAGGGTAATCTATTGATGTTTTCCTCTCAATCCTCTTAATTCCCTCTTCAACTACTCTCATCTTATCTATAATTAGCTCGTAGGTTCTTTCATCTATCTTCTTGTCTAGTAAATATTGTTTGACTAATGCTAATGGGTCAATATCATTCATCTTATTTCATTGATCATTTATTTAAGATTACATCATTAATATCAAAATATATACATTCGCACTTTGTGTTGAGTATGTTGGAAAGACAAGGTTTAATAGGTTCGTTACCACCAATCAACTGTTTTATAGGAATCCCATTATCCATGTCTAATGAAATTTCTAACTTGTCATCTCTTGTGTTTACTAATTTCGCAAAGTAGATATTTCTTTTAGTTTTCCGGTTCTTGACCTTAAAAGTTACTTCACCGACTAATGACTTAATGAGATATTGAAAATGATCAATATTGTTAACTTTCTCATCTAATCCAACGAGTACTGTTACCAGTACTCTGTATTTTCCATAGTAATCAATCTGATCTTGTTTAATCTTCCTAAACTGCAAATCAACACCATCATCCGAAACCTTTTTTCCATCTGTTCCTTTTACTTTAGGATTAATCACTTTTACAAAAAATGGCCTGCCACTACCGAGAACCAAGCTATGTTTATCTTCGCTTCCAGTCCAAGTTATTTTCATTTCCTCTGGATGATATTCTGACATAACAGATTTTCTAATTGAATGTTCTATCGATTTCTCATTCTTATCTATCAGTTCAAAAAAAGTTTGAGAATCATTTTTCATCCAACTTTTATCCCTTTGAGGTATATTTCGGGCAAACTTTACATATCTTCCTAGAAGATAAAATTCTTTGGCCTTGCAATTTACGCTAAAGTCTAAGTCATTGTTAATAACAACGTCAAATTTCAATTCTGGATTAATGTGATCAATAAAACATTTCTTATTTTTTCGTAGTTTTTCTCTAATCAATAAATTAATTTGGGTTTTTATTCCAATAGTACCCTTAATTTGGAACATAGATCGTAAATAATCTTCGTTCTCATAAAATAAGAAGGGAATCTTTGTTCCTATATCGACAGTGGGAATACATTTTTCTGATCCAAACATTTCTGAATTTAATATTCCTCTAACTATCAAAGGTAATGTTCCAAGAAAAAAGTTTCTACAAATATAACAAACTTGAATACGAGTCTTTACGATCGAGACCGAAACTGAATATTTCACCAATGATATCTTTTTCTTAGAAAAATTTCTATCATAGCAAAATTTACAGAGATGTATCTGTAATTGATTTGAATTTACCAAATTGAATATTCAGGTTCTCCAAGGTTTCTAGCCAAGACCAAATCTTCTTAGCAGTCCTTGCATCTGACGGCCCTTTGCTTGCTTCATCATGGTCTTTGAATTGTTATATTGTTTGATAAGATCCTTGACATCATGCTCCATCACTCCAGAACCTCTAGCAATTCTTTTTCGCCTAGCCTCGTTAATAATGTCTGGATTCTTCTTTTCGTCATTAGTGAAGGATTGAATTATGAATCTCCATTTCTCCATTTTTTGTTGCAAAACATCAAGATGGTCATCTTTTACGAAATTCGAAAGCCCTGGTAAATTCTCAATTACATTTCGGAATCCCATTTTGCCCATGTTTTCCATTTGAGCATAGAAATCTTCTATTGTCATCTTCCCACTCATTAGTCTCTTTGCTTGATTCTCGTCGGATTGAATTTCTAAGTTACGTGCCATTTCAAGAAGGGCTTTTATGTCTCCCATGCCTAATAACCTACCCACAAAGCTTGTAGGGGAAAATTGCTCCAAATCATCAATTCTTTCACCAGTTCCTATAAAAAGGACTTTTGCACCAGTGGCAGAAGAGGCAGCTATTGCCCCACCTCCCTTGGCAGTACCATCCAATTTTGTAATAATAATGCCACTTATTTTTGCATTCTCATGGAAGATCTTTGCCTGATTATATGCCTGCTGTCCAATTGTTCCATCGATAACAAGGAATACCTGATCTGGTATAACGATTGAATACATCGTTCGCATTTCTTCAAGTAACCCTTGTTCTTCTTTGTGTCGTCCGGCAGTATCTATAATGATAATATCCACCGGCTGATCTTTGAAAAATCCCATTCCATTTTTTACTATTTCAAGGGCATCCTTGTTGCCCTCCTCACCATAGACTTGAGCATTGATCTTACTACAGTTCATTTTTAGTTGGGTCAGCGCACCAGGTCGCCAGGTGTCTGCTCCGATTACTCCGATCCTATAACCATGCTTTGAAAGCCACCTCGCTAATTTGGCGATCACGGTAGTTTTCCCACTACCCTGTATCCCGAGCATTAAAATAGTGTTCTTTTTATCCGAATTGAAATTTATTAAATTTTCATCAGTTTTTTTCCTATCAATGGTCTTTATAGCTTCACCGCTGTAACCCAGCAGTTTCGATAGCTCCCCGTATAGAATAGTTATGATGTGGTCTTTTTTTGACAGACCCTTGGGAGGAGTTTCCTTTAATGATCTTTCTTTAAGATTTTTTGTTATTTCTAACACCAATCGAACATTTACATCAGCAGCCAACAACGCTCGTTGGAGATCTTTGCACAATTCGTTGATTAATTCTTCATTGATGTCCGAGGCCCCAACAATCTTCTTTAAGGCCAACCTCAAATTATCTTTTAAACTATCAAGCATGGTTGTCTACTTTTCTATTAAATCAACATCTAATATTTCAAACATTCCCCTGATTCCATCCCATGTAGTTGTGTGGTCTTTGATGCTGATCCTTTTCTTATATAGAGGACAATCTATTACAAGAGTTTCAGCTTCTCCGCCCTCAAATGTAATATTAAATTGATATTTAAGACTTAATTTCTTTAGAGTAGCATAATTATCTTTTGTAATTGTCTTCCCAAGCCAACTACTATCCAGTCCAAGTGCTGCTACTCGAGTAATCATGATTTCGAATCCCTGACCAAGCAGCTGTTCGTAGTAATAATCACTATTAATGTTCCAAAGAGGTGAAACTAACTTTATTTTCAGTTTGTCGCAAATATCCTGAAAAATGTCTAGTTGAAATCTGCTAGAAATGCATCCATTTATTAATCCGTCAATTGAAAATTCGTCAACAGCCTTTTTAATTAAATGGGTTAATTCATTAACTTCATGGTTTTTCTCAGAGACATTGGAAGAGTGTTCTATTACAGGTACACCTATTGCATTTGAAATTTTATCTAACAAATTAGTGGTTGGATAATGAAATAATAGGCTATCATCGCTACTTGGATGCATCATCATGATGCAACATAAATCATGTTTTTGTAAAGTGGTCTTAAAAATCGCATAGGTGCTATCTTTACCTCCGGAAAATAACCCTGCCATTCTCAATAATTAAAAGTATCTACCATTAAATATAATCTAATAGTTTTTATAATAGAATGCAATTTTTAGAATTATGCAAATGCTAAATTCTGAAATTATAGCAGGTGTGTCTATATTCTTATTGGGATTTCTCTTCTTTATAGCCGGACTTTTAAATTCAATTTGGGCAACTATATTCGTAGTAGATTTTCTTATAATGGCCATTGGCATCGCGACCATCGGGGTTGGGTTTTGGACTGCGATGTATGAAAAGAAGAATAACCTCCATCATACTGAGCATCATCATTAGTTTAAAAAAAGAATTTATTCGTCTATATAATAAATCAAGTTATTTTTCTGAGCGTCTTGAGAGCTTAAACCCATCAATGATTGTTCCAGTTTGTCATAGTCAGGTAAATCACCATTTATGTTACCTGGCAAAACCAGGGTCAGGTTTATATCCGAATTTAATACATCATGGAGTTCTTGGTTTGCAGTTGTGACATATGGTCTTAACGCTCCCCTAAATACTTCTGACCTTGCACGGACATTACCGCTTATTTTCTTACCAACCGGTGAATCCGGGCCTACGATTACGATGTTTCCTTTAGATCCCTTAAACAACGAAGGGTCATCTAACGCATGGTTTGTAGCCATTGATAATACTGATTGGCTAGTTACCAGGTGTGGGATATTAACGAATTTATCCACCATGTTGTCCCATTGTTTACGCTCGAGCGAAGTTAGGTTGTTGTGATAGTCATAACTACCGGTAAAGTGTATGACCGAATCTGTTCTACCGTATCGAGAATTTATTGTATTGAAAATTTTCTTGACTGTATTCTCATCACCTAAATCAAGGGCATGATGGTGAAATCCTTCAAACATTTTGCTCACCTCTGGTGATTGTTCAATATTGTGTGTAAGGACAATTAGTTGCTTTACATTTAAGTTATTAATCTTCGTTGCAATTTTTTTAATAAAGTTCAACAATTTTTCTTCAGTAGTTGTCGTGGTAATCAATATTGTTTTATTTTCTAGGGTTTTGTCCAGCTCTACCTGTAAAGTCCTTTCAACAATTGGCTTTACGGGGTAGAAGACCCGGTCATTTGGAATAACTTTACCATTTAATAACTTGCTCATTTCATCGCTCGATAAGTTATATACCATTTCAGCAACATCCTCCTGAGATAAGAATTCATTATCAACTATCATTTTCTTGGTATTATTCTGTACCTTTTCAGCGATCTCTTGAATCTTGGCCAAAAGCTCCTTTGCTAAATGTTGAGTCTTGGCAAGATCTAGATCTTTGTATTTTTCAGCCAAGGATGTTGCGATTTTTTTTGATTCAATGTCGATCGTTCCGGGTTCATCCCCTAGATATGGTAATAAAGCAACAGAAATCTCTTCGATTTGCTTGCTACTTAAACCTGGGAAACCTCCTACCCTCAAAAATTCAGCTGCTGCTTTAGGGTATACGGTTTTGTATATTCTATCAGAGTGAACAGGTCCCGGATTTGTTGCAACAGCTTTGATACCTTTCTCAACAAGCTCCCATGAAAGACACTCGGATAGTCTGTTCTTTGCACCCTGTGCTGCTGTATAAGGTGTTCTAAACCTATATGGCCTCTGCTCATACTTATTCTCCTCAGTGAAAAAAGTTGAAATTGTAATTATCTTCCCGATATCATTGAGTACTTCTAGAGCCTTAACGCTTGTCCAAAAAGTACCAGTAAGGTGTATTGAAACGCAATCTTTAAACTCTTGATAACTCGAATTAGTAAAAATCTTTACTGGACCAGAAACTCCAGCATTATTTACTATAATATCTATTCGACCGAAGTCGGCAGCAATTTTCTCAAACATCGTATTAATTGCTTCAAAATCGGAAACATCCACCCCTGAATAATACGTGACGGACGATTCAAATTTTTCGTCCGTGATTATTTGTTTTAATATGTTCGATGCATCGATTAGTGGTTCTTTCCTCCTACCAAGAATTATGATATTGTAACCTGCCTTAGCAAATTTTCTTGCCACAGCTTGACCTATCCCTGTTCCACTACCAGTAACAAGTATTGTTTTGTCACTCCTTTTCATTCTAACATTTAATGAGACTTAAATCTCTTATATTAATTATTTATTGCTAAATGGTTTATTGAACGAATAATTCATATATTTTGTAAATCATGTCTTGCTTCTCTATTATTATAATAAAACTTTATAAAATAAGTATCATTTCAGAGATAATATAGAAATGGAGAATTATGAAATTGTCAGAGAATTTATGGTATCGGGGGTAAATAATTAAGTGAAAATAAAATTTGGTTTGACATTTGGCTTAAACGTCGCTAGATTGGGACTGGATGAAATGCAGGTAATAACTGCAGCACAAATAGCAGATAGAACTAATTTTGACTCCGTATGGGCAATGGATCACACAAATGTGCCTCAATGGAAAAACGCTGTGGTAAATGATGCCTGGTTAATGTTAGCAGCAATTGGGTCGGTGACTAACAACGTGGAGTTAGGGACATGCGTAACAGACGCCATAAGGAGACACCCTTCAACTATCGCTCTGTCGACGGTGACTCTTGACAGGATAACTAGGGGTAGGGGAATACTGGGAATTGGCGCCGGAGAGGCTCAGAATGTTGTTGACTTTGGGATTGAATTCAGTAAGCCAGTGTCAAAATTTAAGGAGCAATTGGAAGTAATTGAAAAGCTGTTTGAATCCGATCCAGACAATCATGTAAATTATCAGGGTAAATATTATAGCCTTGCTGAAGCTTGTTTACAAGCGAAACCTATCAGAAAACCCCGACCACCGGTATATATCGCAGCTGGAGCCCCAAAAACACTAGAATTGTGTGCAACTTATGGTGATGGATGGATACCTATAGGATATACTCCAGCCTTATTTGAACATCATGCAAATGTCATTAAGGATCACGCAAAGAGATTAGGAAGGGACATATCCAATTTTGAGTTTGCAAATGATGTGGATGTTTATTTTGCCCCAGACGGAGAAGCAGCTTGGGAAAAAATGAAAAAAGCGGTTAAGGTCAGTCTCTACAAACCTGAATTATTGAAGGTTCACAACATACAACAAGATTCTGAGTTTGATTTTAGGAGATATTTTACTGAATATGCCATGAATAAACCTGAATTGATGGAACAAATGAAAAAAGCATCTTTACAAATTCCTGATGATGTGGCAAGAACTGCCATAGGAGTTGGTAGCCCAGATGATGTAATAGAAATGCTGGAACGATTTATAAAAGCCGGTACAAATCATTTTATAATTCGCTTCTGGGGTGAGGGGCTTTATCAAAACATAGAGACCTTTGGAAATAAGGTTGTTCCATATTTTAATGACATCCAAAAATAACTTTTTTTCTTTCTTAGAGATAAATATCTAGAGATTTGGTTTTCGGAGGTTGTTTTGGTTCTTTATTGAATGTCCTACTTTCCCTCTTTATAGATTCTGCATCATATCCCAATTTGACTAGATGATTAGCAAACTCTTCTTGAAATCCATGGAATGTGTATATCTTGCGGGGATTGCATTGTCTTACGACTTCCAGTAACTCGCTATGATCACAATGATCGCTAAAAGGGATCACATAATCTAAGTTCATCATGTTTCTGTAATTTCTATTTATTGCCCATCCGCTGAAGCCTATAGTAACTGCGCCATACTTTTCCCTGTAATGGGATATTTTGGGATGCTTGCCATTTGTTAAAGGATACATCATTATCCATGGTCCTTTATCTAATAAACCCAATTCTATTGCATCAGACAATGGTGTAGAATCTTCTAAAGAAACTCCAAATTGCTTGTACATTTGATTGAACTTAAATATTTCATCATGAATTATAAGCGGTTTCCAAGCGCCAAATAGTGAGGTGAGAACCTGCGCCTTCCCCAACGAATATCCCATTAAGATGACTGGAATCCCTCTGCCGTACATTTCTGAAATTAAAGAATTTACAGAATGGATAACATGTTCTATTGGAGGGAAAATATATTCTGGCTTTCCAAAGGTTGTTTCGATAATCAGGATATCGGCTTTTGGAATGGTTGTCTTTCTAAGAAATGCTCTGTCCCTCATAGATAAATCGCCAGTATAGAAAATCTCGTTTGCAACTAAAAGCCCTCTTGAGCCTAGTATATGTCCTGTATCTACTAATGTCAAGTCGTGCTGAGAGCATATTTCTTTTTCAAAGACGTAACCACGGAGGCTCGCAATCGCAACCGTCTCAGGCGAACATATAATCCTATTTCTTAGATTGTATTTCTTGATGGCAGTCTTATTTAGCATGTGATCGATATGTGCATGCGAAATGAAAACATAATTTTCATCTAATATTTGCCTCGGATCTAAATAAATTTTTTTCTTATTGCTTGTAAGTATTATTTGATGCTTTGTATCCGAGGTGATTTGGTATTGCACTATTAGACTATCCTAATTGAACTTATTTATTTAGTATTATTTCACAAATTTGAATACATTAAAATTAAATTTATATTGGATCAAATTTAAGAAATTGAATCAATCCAAAATTATTTATGTCTTGCTTGATGGGATAGGCGACCTTCCACACCCAGATTTAAATTACTTGACCCCGTTGGAAGCGGCGTATACTCCTTATCTCGATAGGATTGCTAGAATGGGAGTTTCGGGGCAAGTCGTGAGCGTTGGAGATGGGATAGCTCCCCAGTCTGATATTGCAGTTTTTAATATGTTAGGATACAACTTTAGAGAAATCGAGTATTTCGGAAGGGGGGTCGTAGAATGCATAGGTTGCGGGATTGATTTTAGAGAGGGAGATCTAGCATTAAGAGGCAATTTCGCAACCATCGACACAACTAATAAGAAAATTCTAGACAGACGCGCCGGTCGAATTGTGACAGAGGCAGACTCTGCTGAAATTTGCAATCTCATCAGAAATAATGTAATGATACATGGGGTCGAGTTCTCGATAGAACCAACTATCGGGCATCGAGTTGTATTACGTTTCAGGAAGGTAGGTACGACATTAGGTGAGAAAGTTACAAATACTGATCCTGCATATGATAAGAAAAATGGAATTGGTATTGCATTGGATACTTCCGGAGGGGAATTGTATGTTTCAAGATCAAAAGCAGAGGATGCAAATTCTCGACTATCGGCCACTATCATAAATCAGTTTTCTGATCAAGTAATAGAATTACTAGATAATTGTTCGACAAATTTAGATAGGAAGGAAAAGAATTTGTTGCCAATAAATTGTATATTATTGAGAGATGCTGGGAATCGGTATCCTCACTTACAGAGTATTAATGATAAATATAGTCTAAATTTCGCTTCTCTTGTGGATATGCCTGTGGAAATCGGAATTTCCCAAATTCTGGGAATGAGATCATACAATGCTGGTTCGCCAAATGAATATGAATTGAAGGCTAATGAATTGCTTAAGATTATTAGAAACCATGATGTAGTCTATGTCCATATTAAGGGTCCTGATGAATTTGGACATGATGGAAATGCCAAGGGTAAGAAAAGAAACATAGATGAAATTGATAAACGTTTTTTTAAAAAAATTTCAGAAGGAATTAGCACAATCGCAGGGACAGAAATCTATTTCATTATTTCGGGAGATCACTCGACACCATGCATAAAAAAAGCCCATACTGACGATCCCATACCTATAATCATTTCTGGTCAAGGTATTGTGAAAGATTCTACAACTAGATTTACAGAATCAAATTCAAAAAGGGGATCATTAGGTAAAATTTACGGTTACCAAGTATTAGATACTGCCGTCAAGCAACTAGAACGCCGCAAAAGCTAACCTCACGTATCATACGGTAGGTTTGAATCTCAATAGTGCTCCAATTTTTCCAAGGCTTTGAATCTGGGCCCCTTCTTCGGTCTTTGAAGAAATTATGTCAAGTTTTGTCCCAGCTAGTGAAGCATATTCCTCCAAATAGTCTATGAAATCCTTTTCATTAATTGTGTAGTCCTGTCCACCACATTTAGAACAAGGGCTAGAAATTATATTTTGTTTTGTCTCAACAAGCTGGTCTCTTTCAACTATTTTTTCATATCTGAAATCACATTTATTGCAAATTACTTCAAGGTATATCAAATCAATGCTATCGGTAGCGATTATAGAATCGGTTATTCCAGCCTTTAGGTGGTTTACAACATCAGTCAAGCCATATATTCCTAAGCCCTTCCCAGAAAAAACTTCACCCATGAATTTTTTCACTATTTTCTTCTCCTCCATGGATCGGAATTCAGACATTATTCCTTGATCATTTACCTTGTCTATGATTTCCCTTACCCCTTCGTCGCCAGAATAAGAGGTATCAAGGGTAGCAACGATATTATTTTGGAGCCTATAGTCAAGATATTCCTCTCTAACAAAAGTCTCTTTTGTAGGTCCTGGGCCCCCTACTATGAGACCCTTGACTGTATATTGATCAATAAAGATTTTTTGAGCATAATTAGCAACACGATGATAATATTCATTAAGCTCATTATCTCTGAGGCGTTCAAACCTTCTAGCAGATTGTCCACCCTGTCTGTGTTTACCTGAAACTCCAGATGTCAAGGTCTCAATTGTTTCCCATCTATCACCTGTCAAAATTCCTAATCCTGCCTCTTGAGTGTCTATGGAAATAATGGCAATAGTACGATCATCTTTTAGCATTTCTTTGATATGATCTATCCAAAAATGATCATCGCATCTATACAGGTTTATCTGTACTGGTTTTGGAGGGACAACGGTGAATATTTCTATTTTTTCGGTTCCCAATCCTTTTCCAGTGGGAATAGCACCGCAAAAAATGACTAGTCCGTTTTCAGGAGGTTCCTTATATAATTTTAGTTGCTCCATCGTCTTGTTGAGGGCATCCTGAACATGGTTTCTGGTTAAATCTGATTTTATGTTTGACGCAGTACCAGCTTCATTTCTTAGTTGCGCTAGAACATCATAGATTGGCCTTTTTGGGGGAATATATACAGTAACTAGTTCAGTACCGTGACCAGATATTTTAGACAGGTCATTCAACATTTTAGTTAATTTATATTTTTTTACCGAATCCCATTTATCGTCGCTACTTGACTGAGGCACAAATGTTATTTGCTTTTACTTAATTTAATTTTTGACAATTGTGCTTCATGAGAAAACTCTGACTAAAATAAAAATTACAGGAAACCACATTTTTCAACATATTCTTCAAAAACGTGATTTTGTCTAATTATCAAGACCGTTTATCTGATTTTTTATATTAAGAATCCATCCTTTTGCAATAAAAGGATACATAATACTTATTTAAAGCAACTTGGTGAACTTTTTAGGTAGAAAAATTGTCAGAATTAAGAAAGGATTATTACGTTCAAGATAAGTTTGTCTTAATACCTAATAATATTGATCACATAAACAAAAAACCTGAAATGGTTTACAATAAAAAGCAATCTGATCCTATCACTACCATTGAAACATGCCAATATTGCCCTGGATCTACTGGGGATTGCGACAATCTTGTATTATCTTTTGTAGTCAAGGAAGGGATATTACAGAGATTATATGATACAACTGATGATGAGAATGAGAATTGGTCAATCCGAGTTTTTGAATGCACAAATCCCATAGTGACTGCGCACTCAAATCAACAATATTCGGACAGACCATTTTATAGGGAACCAGCATGTGGATATGACCTCATAGTTGTTCCAACACCAAAACACAATATTGCTCTTTCAGAATTGTCTATAGATGAGTGGACCAATTTGTTATTGGTACTCCAGGATAGGGTGAGATGGTTATACAGCCAACGAGGTGTGACATATGTTGCCATATATGCCAGCCGTGGGACAAATGGCGGCAGTAAAATAAAACACCCTCATTTCCATATCACAACATTTTCGTCAATCCCTCCGATTATTGAAAAAGAAGCTAAAACTTTTCACCAATCCATGAATGAAAGTGGAAGTTGTCCTGCATGTAATATGATAGAGTCTGAAATTAACGGCCCAAGACAATTATTCTCTACCAATGGTTTCATAACCTTAGTTCCTTGGGCGCCAACCTATAATTACGAATTTTGGATTTGTCCGCGAAAACATTCTACCTTTTTTTCAAAGGCAAGTCAAAAGGAGATAAATGACCTAGCCTTAGTAATTTGTTCATCTTTGCGAGGGATGGATAAAATACTGGGCAAAACTGATTTCAGCATGGCTTTTCATATTTCACCTGAGAAAAAAAATAGTCGACAATTACACTGGCACATAGAAGTGTATCCCTTAATTTCATCATGGTCTGGATTGGAAAGAGGATTTGGAATATACGTTAATACACCGAATCCTGAGGATTCAGCCAAAATATTGGGAGAAGCTTCAAGAAAGGAATTGGCAAATTTGATTGGAGTACATTAACAGTTTCGGAGACAATATTAAAATATTGTATCTCTTAAAATGAAATTATAGAAATGTTAAGAGCAGGCGAATGGTTATCGATTGCAGTTTTGGGTCTCGTTGTTTTGTTCATATTTAACTCCATAGCCTTCTTCAATTTTCTGATTGGCCCAGAAGGGACAGGTCCAACAACCACTGTCGAACCATCCACTGCCTATCTTCAATTCATTTTCATCTCACTAGCACCGGCAATTGGACTTTCATTTTTTACAAATGTGTTATCTGAAGGATCACGATTATCCTCATTACTAGTATTAGTATCTGGAATTTGCTTGATATTCGGGATGATTTATATAACAACATTGATCCCTATGATAACTGAAATTGATTTGCCATCATGGGTTATCTATGCACCTTGGGTATTTTCAATTTTCGGCATAATAATGGTCTCTATGGGGTATATTAACTATAGAAAGAGAATGTACATGTCCACCAAAAATAGTGAGATCTAACTATTAGAAAATGGCGATATTTTCGTAATGGGACATAGAAAACAATCCTCTAGTAAAGTTATTGAGTCAAACCAGAAAAATATTAGCAGAAAGTTTGATTCTCTGAAGGTAGACAAGGAGTTTCTCCCAATTAAGATCAACTGTGGTAATTTAGAAACGATTTTTTCAAAAGATAATGATTTTAATAAAGCTTTAGCTATCGTAATAGGTACTAAGCCCGATTTCTATAAGCAGGCTCCGCTCCTAATTGAATCAATTAAAGAAGGTTTGCCTTCATTTATAATTTCCACAGGACAGCATTACGATGAATTACTAGGTTATGGGATAAAGGAATTTGACTTGGAAAATTCAATAGTTTGCGATTTGCAGATTCGTGGGGATCTGATGGAAAAATCTAGCGATTTAATCATGAAATTTGGATACTTTGGTAGATTTTTGAAAAAAAAATATTCAAGCAACCGAATTTTACCGATTGTTCACGGAGATACTTTGGTAGCAGGAATCGCAACATTGTCTTGGGTTTTCGGGTTGGGACAAAAAGTCGGACAAAATGAGGCTGGACTTAGGTCAATGAGTCCGACTATTATCAAAGATATAAAGATGAATGTATATCCTAACCGTTCTGATATAGAAAAATTTATTACTAATCAATTGTCCTCATCATGGTTCCTAACTAGGGAGGAACCATTCCCAGAACAAATTGATACTTGGGTATGTTCTGCAGGAACAAAGTTTTTCTTTGTTCCCACCAAACTAAATAAGGAGCACTTACTTAGAGAAGGGTATCCCGACGAAGATATCCACATAGTTGGGAATTCTGTAGTAGATGCTATTGGTATCAAAAGAATGAAAAAACCTGAAAAAAGCATTTTTGAATTATATCCTAAATTAGAATCCGGAAATTGGATCAGAATGGATATTCATCGTAGAGAAAATCTAACCAACCACAGATTTAATGCTATTATAGGGGGGTTGACTGATTTAATAAAGGATTCGGAATTTAGAGTAGTTTTAGTCCTTTTAAATGCTACCATATCCGCATTAAATAGGTTTGATCTTTACAACAAGCTTAAAGATCTAGAAATGGCATACCCTGATAAGTTTATGATGACTGATTTGTGGAAAGAGTATGGTCATGTGGTCGAATTTCTAGACAGTGGGAAATGCTGGGCAGAGATTACTGACTCAGGTTCACTGCAAGAAGAATTATTATACTTCCCAAAGGTTAGCTCCTTTACAGTTAGATTTAATACCGATAGGCCGGAAACAGTCTTCGATGCTAAGGGGAATCTCTTGGTCCCTCCAATAAACCGAATGTGGTTACCTAAAATGGTATCTACTATATATGATAAAGGGGTGGATTATGGATTTAATTTTAAGAAGAAAAAACAAATTTATGGAAACCCTGGGGAAGTATCCAAAAAAATCGTAAAAATAATGAAAAAGGAATTTGAGAATAGAGAAACCAACTTTTTCCCCTGGTTACATCAAAGGTTTAACTATTGGCACGAGAAGGATGATTTTGACTATCTTTAATTCATTCAAATGCAAATAGTTATATAATTATGAATTAGAAAATTTTTATTGGCCTCCGATACGAAGTTCAGGATTAATCTAAAAGAGGGTGTTTTTGAACTGGAAGGAAATGAAACTTTTGTAGATAAACATTTAGAAAAGTTTGAAGAAATTTTCAAGGTTGCTATTAAGGAGGTCATCATAAATAACAAGGATAATGTTCTGAAT
>Ga0310890_10000121_pt1 | contig 21117 bp, 14 predicted proteins | sample T20D3metaG_FD_203751 | JGI IMG/M metagenome (GOLD analysis project Ga0310890, IMG submission 203751) | Lab incubated soil microbial communities from West Virginia University Organic Research Farm, Morgantown, WV, United States - T20D3 | ecosystem: Environmental > Terrestrial > Soil >... | reverse complement strand
GGTGAACCGCGCGGTCGGTCAGCCGTCGATCGCAGTACTCCCGCCAGTCTTCGAGCGTCAGCGCGCCGAAGTGCAACACACCGCTGCACAGTCGGCCGAGCCCGCGGATCGCCGCAGCCGCGTCGCGAGCGTCGAGGTATTGCAGGACGTCGTAACAAACCACGAGCTCGAACGGGCGGGGATGCGTCCAGTTCGAAAGGGAGCCCTGCTCCCATCCGTACCGCTCGCAGAGATACGGGCTGGCTTCGAGTCCCGTGTAACGCGCGCCCGGCAGCCGCTCCAGAAGCGGCGCGCGCATGAGTCCGAGGCCGCATCCGGCGTCAAGAATCCTCCTCACCCGCAGCTCGCCATGCCGGACAAAGGCAGCGACGAGCTCGGCCCGGCGCGCCATCTCGGCGGGTGTTACGACACGCGTACGCCGATTCCGATAGTGGCGATCATAGAACTGTTTGCTGAAGCGATGCTCGGCGGCGCGATTGATTGTCACTCTGGGATCTCAGATATCAGGGTTTCTGCCCTAAGCAGTACGGCTATTCTATGTTTATTCTTGATTTTCAAGACCGCCCCCCGATATTCGATCCAGAGCCCATCAGGCGAAGGGTCTGGCTCTGAGCCGAAGTGGGTTCGGCTGACAAGTCCGGCCGAGTCCGCCCGAGGGGGTGTTGAGACCCGTCCGGGTGCCCCAAACTCCGAGAATCTGCCGTGCCAGATGGAAGCCGCCAATGAAACGACGCGACACCGGCCACTGGATGTGGGCCGAAGCGGTGCACCTCCTCGAGGAGGCCGACCGGTTGCAGCGCCAGTGCTTTCAACTTGCCGCGCAGGCGGGGCAACCCCGATGGGAACCGCCGGTCGATATCTACGAGGGCGACGGCGAATTGCTGATCGAGATGGCGTTGCCGGGCGTGTCGCCGGAGCGGCTGCAGGTCGAGCTCGACGGCGAGCAGTTGCTCGTGCAGGCGGAGCGTCGGCTCCCGCATCGCCGGCACGGCGCAACGATCCGCCGGCTCGAGATCCCATACGGGCTGTTCGAGCGGCGGCTCGCACTGCCACCCGGTTCCTGGGCGATGACCGTGCAGGACCTCGCGCACGGTTGCCTCCGGTTGTTGCTGACCCGGCGCTGAGTTCGCCGAAGGCGCGCATATGAGTACCAACGACAAACCCACCCCCGTTCCCGATGCGTCGGCCGAGCCGCGCCAGACACCCACGTTGCCGCCGGACATGCTGATCATCCTACCGGTGCGCAATATGGTGCTCTTCCCGGGCGTGGTCATGCCGGTCGCGATCAAGCGCGAGAAGACGGTGGCCGGGGCCCAGGAGGCCGTACGGACAGAAGCCAAGGTGGGCTTCCTGCTGCAGAAGAAGCCCGACACCGAGGAGCCGGGCTTCGACGACCTGCATCGCGTGGGGACCATCGCCTCCATCGTGCGTTACCTCACCGCCCCCGACGGCACGCATCACCTCGTATGCCAGGGCGAGCGTCGCTTCCGGGTGCTCGATCAGGTGGGCGGATTCCCGTTCCTCGTGGCGCGGGTCGAGTTCCTGCCCGATACCGGCGCCACCAACCCCGATGTCGAGGCGCGGGCGCTGTACCTGAAACAGAAGGCCGTGGAGGCGATATCGCTGCTGCCGCAGGCGCCCGCGGAGCTGGCCAACAGCGTCCAGGCGATCGAGTCGCCGTCGATGCTCGCCGACATGATTGCGAGCTTCCTCGACATCAAGGTTGCCGACAAACAGGAGCTCCTGGAAACGACCGAGCTCAAGGACCGTCTCGAGCGCGTCTCGAACCTGCTCACCCGGCGCGTCGAGGTGCTCAAGCTCTCGCGGCAGATCGAGGAGCAGACCAAGGAAGCGCTCGACGATCGCCAGAAGGAGATCCTGCTGCGCGAGCAGATGCGTCAGATCCGCAAGGAACTGGGCGAGGACGGTCAGGGCGCCGATGAGGCCGCTGAGCTGTCCGAGGCGATCACCAAGGCCGGGATGCCGCCTGATATCGAGGAGCATGCCCGCAAGGAGTTGAAGCGTCTCGAGCGCATGAACGAGGCGAGCGGCGAGTACTCGATGGCGCGCACATACCTCGACACGCTGATCGCCGTGCCGTGGTCGAAGCTCGACGCCGAGGACATTGACATCGGGCGGGCGCGCGGCATCCTCGACGCCGATCACTACGGTCTCGAGAAGGTGAAGCGGCGCATCGTCGAGTACCTGGCGGTGCGCAAGCTCAACCCGCAGGGCCGCAGTCCGATCCTCTGTTTCGTCGGGCCGCCCGGCGTCGGGAAGACCTCGCTCGGCCAGAGCATCGCGCGCGCGCTCGGGATCAAGTTCCAGCGCGTGAGCCTGGGCGGCACGCACGACGAGGCCGAGATCCGCGGCCACCGCCGCACCTATATTGGCGCGCTGCCCGGCAACATCATGCAGGCGATCCGCAAGGCCGGCACCCGCAACCCGGTGCTGATGCTCGACGAGATCGACAAGCTGGGCATGGGCATCCAGGGTGATCCGGCCTCGGCGCTCCTCGAGGTCCTCGACCCCGAGCAGAACTCGGCCTTCCGTGACAACTACCTCGGTGTGCCGTTCGACCTCTCAAAGGTGCTCTTCATCACGACCGCGAACGTGCTCGATACGATCCCCGGGCCGCTGCGCGACCGCATGGAGATCATCGAGCTCACGGGCTATACCGAGGAGGAGAAGGTGGAGATCGCCCGCCGCTACCTGGTGCGCCGGCAGCTCGAGGCGAACGGACTCAAGGCGGAGCAGGCCGAGATCAGCCGCGAGGCGCTGCTCAAGATCGCACGCGACTACACGCGCGAGGCTGGCGTTCGCACGCTCGAGCGGCAGATCGGCTCGGTGTTGCGCAACGTCGCCGTGCGGATCGCCGAAGACAAGGCGACCTCCGTCAAGATCGACGAGGAAGGAGTGGTGGAGATCCTCGGCGCGCCGCGGTTCGAAAACGAGATCGCAATGCGGGTGAGCGTTCCGGGCGTGGCGACGGGCCTGGCCTGGACGCCGGTGGGCGGCGATATCCTGTTCATCGAGGCAACCCGCATCCCCGGCAACGGCAAGCTGATTCTGACCGGCCAGCTGGGCGATGTGATGAAGGAGAGCGCGCAGGCGGCCCTGAGCCTGGTCAAGGCGCAGTCGGAAGCGTTCGGCATCGAACCCACGCTCTTCGAGAAGAGCGACATCCACGTGCATGTGCCCGCGGGCGCGATCCCGAAGGACGGACCGAGCGCGGGTGTCGCGCTGTACACGGCGCTGCATTCGCTCGTGACCCAGCGCAAGGTGCGCGCGGACGTGGCAATGACGGGTGAAATCAGCCTGCGGGGGCTCGTACTGCCGATTGGCGGCGTCAAGGAGAAGACGATCGCCGCGCATCGCGCCGGGATCCGCACCGTGCTGCTGCCGGCGCGTAACCGCAAGGACCTCGAGGATATCCCGGACAGCGTGCGCCGAGAACTCAAGTTCGTATGGATGGAGCGTGTCGAGGACGCGATCGCCAACGCGATCGAGCAAACGACCGGCGAGACGCCACCGCTGTCAGCGACGGGGACCTGAGCGCCCGAGCCGTTGAGTTGGTTCAAATCCGGATACGTTCCCAGGCGCGCGATCGCCAGCGAAGGAACAGTACGCTGCCGAGCAGGACGACGTACACCACCATCGCGGCCCAGCCACCGGTCGCGCCGAGACCGAACTGCGGCAGCACGTCCACCCAACCCTGACCGGGTGCGAACGACAGCGAGTGCGCCAGCGGCACGAACACGCCCCACGACAGGACGAGAAACACGAGCGCTGGGAATCGTGCGTCGCCCGCGCCCCGCAGCCCGAAGGCGCTGCTCAAATTTAGACCGTCGAATGCCTGGTAGGCCGCGGCGATCCAGAGGAGCCATGCCGAGAGACTTATGATTGCCGCGGACGACGGATCCTCGGCATTGACGAAGGAGGGCAGGATCAAGGGGCCCGCGGCCGCAAGCAGCACCCCGATCGCGCCCATGAATGCGACGTTGAGCACGATCATGCGATTGCCGAGCGTGCGCGCCCAGACGCGATCGCCGGCGCCGATCGACTGACCGACCAGCGTCGTGCTCGCGAGCGCGATACCGATGCCTGGCATGTACGCAACCGAAGTAAGCATCAGGATGATCTGCGACGCCGCGCCTTCCACCTGGCTCAGGCGAACCTGCATGAGCTGAAAAAGCGAGAGCCCGAAGAGATCGGCCGCAGCCATCGCGCCCATCGGGACGCCGAGGCGGAACTGCCGCGTCAGGTTGCGGACATCCGGTCGCCACGTGAGATGGGTCCTGTACAGACGACGCAGATCCGGGCGCAGAAACGTCCGAAGTGCGAACAGGATCCCGCAGGCCAGGCTCGCATTGGTTGCCCACGCCGAGCCGGCGATGCCCCAGTGGAGCTCGATGACGAACAGCCAGTTGAGCAGGGCGTTCGTGATCGCGATCAGCCCGGTGGTCATCACCGATACGCGCGGCCGCGAGATGCCGTTGAAGAACCCGAGGATGGCCCAGACGGCGATTCCGAGCGGACCGCCCAGCATTCGCGGCCGCCAGAACGCGATCGCCTGCTGCTCGATTTCCGGATCAAGGCCGAACGCGCGGAACATCGCGCCGCCCGCCCAGGCGAGCGCCGCGTATATCGGCAGGCTAAGCAGAGCCGCCCAAATCGCGATCCATGTGGCATGCGAGGCGCGCCAGCGGCGCCGGCTGCCTTCCGCCTGGGCGACGAAGGTCTGCACCGCAAACCCGACACCCCCGATCAGCACCAGGAACAGGAGCACTACCCAGTAGACGGCGCCCATCGCCGCGATGGCCGAGGTCGAGATGTGGCCCACGAACCAGGTGTCGGTGAGGCTCACGATGGCCTGGAGGCCGCTGTTCAGCATCAGCGGCAGCGCGAGCAGCGCGATCGTTTTGTAGTCGACGCGTGCCTGCCCGAACGCGTCGACGCGCTGCGCGGGAAGCGCAGGCGGTGTCGCAGCCGCCGGCGCGGCCACCAGAGTTTCGGTGCTCATGACCGGACCTGAAGGGGCGGCTCACCGCCGCATGTGTCGGTGAACGAAGAAGTAGTAGAGCGCCCCCAGGAACAGCATCAGTCCGCCGACCCACATCGAGATCCGGTGCAGATTGCCGGCCATCAGTTCCTGGTCCTGCCCCATGGTCACACCGACCCAGGCGAGCACCGTGCACCAGATCGCCGATCCGACCACGGTCGCCGCGGAAAACCGCAGATAGTCCATGCGCACGATCCCCGCCGGGATTCCGATCAGGTGACGGATCACGGGCAGCAGCCGCGAGATGAAGATGCCGACGGTGCCGAAGGTGGCCGACCAGGTCTCCGCCTGCTCGATCTTCTCCGGCGTGATCATCACGTAGCGCCCGTATCGCATCAGCAACGGGCGGCCGAGCAGCCGCGCGGCCCAGTACATGACGGTCGCGCCGAGCCACGAGCCGATGGTGCCTGCGACCACGATGCCGGTGAGCGACATGGTGCCGCGCGTATACGCAACGTGCGCCGCCGCCGGTATCACGACCTCGCTCGGCAGCGGCACGAGCGAGCTCTCGAGCGCCATCAGGAAGATGATCAGCGGATAGCCGCCGGCGTCGAGCGCGCCGAGATACCACTCCAGGAACGATCTGACGAGTTCATGCATGCGGATCCATCCATCGCGGGGCTCGGACAGGCAGGTCAGGGGCCAAGCGAGGCGCATTCTGCCAGATTCCCCGGCGTGGACCGCTCGACAGCCGTGCGAGCGATCACGAAGTGATGCGACAATTCGGCTCGTCACTAGCCGGGGTCGAATCTGCAATGCGGCACGCGCTTTGCTGGCGATGGCTGCTCCTGTCGACCGCGTGCCTGCTACTGGCGGGCGCGCCCCTCCGCGCACAGGACCTCGTCGCGGCGGTTACGGGTCAGGCTGACAGCGACAAGGCAACTGCAGCCCCGATCGCGGCCCGCGACATCCCGGCCCGCGCCGATGCGGACCAGCAGTTCGCCCAGGACCTGCAGCGACGCGCGTCGCAGTCCGCAGTCGACAACCTGGAGAAACCGCTCGACGACCTGACGGCGGGAGTGACGGCATTGGGTGCCCGCATTCGCAGCGAGCCGCTGGAACAGCTCCCAGGCCTGCGGCTCGTGAGCCTGCGGCGGAACTGGCAGTTCTTCGACCGGCAACTCGGTCGCTGGCGACGCGAGCTGCAGCGAGAGCTCGATCGTTCAACCGAGGACGCCGCGCAGCTCGCCTCCCGTCGCGTCGAGTGGCAGGCCACCCGCGACGCGGCGCAGCAGTCAGCGTTGCCGCCGGCACTGGTCGACGTCATCGATGACGTGCTGAAGCGCATCGAAAGAGCGGATCGTGCCCTTTCCGTCCCGCTCGGTCGCCAGCTCGGACTTGCCAGGCGGGCCAACACCGTGAAGGCATCAATCGATGCGGGCCTGCGAGCCGTTGCGTCCGCTTCGGAGAGCTACGATCGTCGCCTCTGGGCATCCGACGCGCCAGCGCTGTGGAATGCGTGGCGAGAGCGGCGCCTGCCCGGCGCAGATCGTCCTGGCGAGACCAAGTCGCTGGCATTTGACCGCACGTTCCTGCGCCAGTATTTCGCGGCGAGCAGCGAGCAGTTCTGGGTGCACGCCATCTTCGCCCTGCTCGTACTTCCGGTCCTGGTCTGGCTCCGCAAGCGGACGCAGGCCTTGATTGCACACGACCCGGAGATGCGGTCCTCGACACAGGCACTGCTCCGCCCTCTCTCTTCCTGGCTGGTGCTGGTGCTGATTGGGACGCTCGTGTTCCAGTCGGACGCACCCATCGTGCTGCACGAGGCGGCACTGCTGATGGCAGTGATCCCGGTGCTGCGGCTGCTGCCACAAGAGGTCTTCCAGACACTCGGGGGCTGGCCGTACGCCGCCACAGCGCTATACGTGTTGCAACGGTTGGGGTTCCTGTTCGTCGCCGACGCGCTTGCGTATCGCGTGCACCTGCTGGTGGTGACGCTGTTGTCGCTGGCCGCACTGCTGTGGATACTGCTTGAGGCGAGACGGCGTGTGCCGTCGGCAAGCGCCACGAAGCTGAAGAAGGCGGCGCGAGCTGCAGGATGGCTCGGAGTATTTTTGCTCGCGGTGTCCGTCACCGCCAACCTGCTCGGCAACTTGTCGCTCGCAGAAGTGCTCACCCGCGGCACGCTCGACAGCGGCTACCTCGGCCTGGTCCTGTTCGCAAGCGCCACCGTGCTCGGAGCGATTGCGCGGCTCGTGATCGCGCGCCGCCAATCGGAACGATTCTCCACGTTGAACCGGCACGCGGGGGTACTGTTCACGAGTCTCTGGAGATTCGTGAAGTATGCGGCGATCGCCGCCTGGGTGCTGGTGACCCTGAACGGATTCCGCGCGCTGCGGCCGGTGGTGGAGTGGACCCGCGGTGTGCTGGCGTACGAGTTCGGCTATGGCGCCATCACGCTCACCCTGGGCAACATCCTGGTCTTCGCACTATCCGTCTACGTCTCATTCTGGATCGCGCGGACGCTGCGCAGCGTCCTGCAGGACGAGGTCCTCGGTCGAATGTCGCTGCCGCGGGGAGTCGCCAGCAGCGTCTCGAGCCTGACCTACTACGCAGTGCTCCTGCTCGGTCTGCTGATAGCACTCGCTGCGGCAGGCTTCGAGGTCAGCCAGCTGGCGCTCGTCGTCGGCGCGCTGGGCGTCGGAATCGGCTTCGGCCTGCAGAACGTCGTCAACAACTTCGTCTCCGGCCTTATCCTCATGTTCGAGCGGCCCATACAACCGGGCGACGTCGTGGAAATCACCGGCACGACCGGCACGGTGCGCGAGATCGGCATGCGCGCCACGATGCTCACCACCGGCGATGGCGCCGACGCGATCATCCCCAATGGCACGCTGCTGTCCGAGAAGCTCATCAACTGGACGCTCACGAGTTCGAACCGCCGTCTGGACGTCGATGTCGGTGTCGCGTACGGCAGCGACCCGAGAAAGGTCATCGCGCTCCTCGAGGAAGTTACCCGGACCACCGAGCGGGTAGCGACTGACCCGCCTCCTGCTGTCCTGTTGACGGGCTTCGGTCCGAGCTCGCTCAACTTCGGAATCCGCGCCTGGACCAAAGACTTCTTCGGCTGGGTCACAGTCCGCACCGACCTCGCGGTCCGGGTGCACGATGCGCTGAAACAAGCCAAGATCGGGATCCCCTTCCCGCAGCAGGACGTACACGTCCGCAGCCTGCCACCGGGACCGGCGGTGGACGGGCCTGCGCCGGAATCCACCTAATCGCCGAACCGTTACGCAGGAGCGACGAACCGTCCTGCCGTCCGCTCCGCGTTCGCCGAAGCGCCGTTATCGTGGCCGCGCTTCATCACGAAGAAATACCCGGGGGACCACGATGAGACCGGTCGCGATGCTGGCATTCCTGGCGGTGGTCTCTTCGCCCGCCGTCGCGCAGTCGACCTTTCATGGCAATGTCGCGCGCAGCGGCGCCTACGCGGGCGCGGGCCCGGCGCAAGCGCCGTCCCTGAAATGGACCTTCAAGGCCGCAGGACCGATCGTCACGTCGCCTGCCGTCGCCGGCGGGGTCGTGTATATCGCGAGTCTGAGCGGACACCTGTACGCGCTCGACCAGGCGACCGGGCAGGAAAAATGGAACTTCAAGTCGAGTCGGCCGATTGCCTCGTCGCCCACCGTGGATGAAGGCACGGTCTACTTCGTCTCCTCGGCGGGTTCGCTCGCGGCGATCGACGCCGCGACGGGTCAGCCGAAGTGGGTCTATGCGATCGAGCATGAGCGCCGGTTCGAAGCGCAGGGTCTGCATGGCTACCCCTATCCCAAACAGACGATTCCCGACGCCTGGGACGTGTTCACGTCGTCGCCTGCGGTCGCGCACGGCAAGGTGTACTTCGGCAGCGGCGACGGGAACGTGTACGCGATCGAAGCGAAGAGCGGCGTGCTCGCCTGGAAGTTCGCGACGGGTGACGTGGTGCATGCGTCACCCGCCGTGGCCGGCAACACGGTGTACATAGGGAGCTTCGACGGCCGGCTTTACGCCATCGACGCCGAGAGCGGGCAGCAGAAGTGGACGTTCGAGGCCGGACAGGATCCGACCTATCACAACCAGGTCGGCTTCCAGTCGTCGACCGCGGTGGTGGATGGGATGGTGTACGTGGGTTGCCGCGACGCTCATGTGTACGCGCTCGACGCCGCCACCGGGCGCAAGAAATGGGATTACCCCACATCCAAGTCCTGGGTGAACGGCACGCCCGCGGTGCGCGACGGCACGGTGTACGTAGGCACCTCGGACACTTCGCGCTTCATGGCGCTCGACGCGCGCACCGGGCGGCTCAAGTTCACATACACCGCCGGGGCATACATCTTCTCTTCGGCAGCGCTCGCCGGCGATCTGGCGTACTTTGGCAGCCACAACGGGCGCCTCTATGCGGTGAATGCGAAGACCGGTGATCTCGCCTGGCAGTTCCAGACCGAGGGCGCCAAGCGCGACTCGATGAAAATCCTGAATGCGGATGGAAGCCTGAATCGCGAGACGATGACGCCGACCTTCGGCGACTTCCAGGACATGTACGTCGATTTCTACCGTTTCGTTTCCGTTGGAGCCATCATGGGTTCGCCGGCGGTGGAAGAGGGCGTTGTGTATGTCGGCAGCACCGATGGAAATCTGTACGCCTTGAAGTAATGCTGAGCGCTCCGCGGCGATACCGGGGGATTCGATCATGCGCAGGTTGACGGAATTGATGGCCTCCACGCTGCTGATGACGGCGGCAGGCGTTGCACCGGCGGCTCCGCACACGCCGTCGTCGGATGCCTTGATCGGCCCGATCAGCCTCACTCCGAAAGGCCCCGCGGACGTGACGAAGCAGTGCGACCGCCGGCTTGCGGCGATAAAGGACCAACAAGCGAACCTGGAAGCCATGCCGGTCACCACCGAGCCGGGCTCGCTGCTCGCGGCCTACGATGACACATACAACCTCGTCGTCACCACTGCTTACACCGAGCCATCGGTGCTCAAGGACACGCACCCCGACGCCGCGGTACGCAAGGCGGCCGAGGATTGCGTGCAGCGCGCCGTGGCCGCGGCCACCGCCTTCTCGATGTCGCGTCCGATCTACGAGCGCCTGAAGGCAGTCGATGCGAAAGGCGTGGCACCCGAGTTGCGCTACACCGTCCAGCGCCAGCTGGATAACTACCGGCGCTCGGGCGTCGATCGTGACGATGCCACGCGCAAGCGCATTGCGGATCTCCAGGAAGTTATCACGGCGACGACGCTCGAGTTCGAGCGCAACATCGCCGATGACAAACGTACCGTCGGCGCGCGGCCTGAGGAACTGGCCGGGCTGCCGCAGGATTACATCGCGGCGCACGCGCCGGAGGCCGACGGCCAGGTACGCATCACCATGGCCTATCCGGATGTGTTTCCGGTTTCCCGTTACTCAACGAGCGCTGACCTGCGAAAGCGGTTGCGAACGGCCTTTCAAAGCCGCGCGTACCCCGTCAACGACGCCGTGCTGAGCAGGCTGTTCACTCAGCGCGCGGAGCTCGCGACCCTGCTCGGTTACAAGAACTACGCCGAGTTCGATCTTGCCAATCGCATGGCGCAATCACCGGTCCGCGCGCGGGCCTTCCTGGACGACATTGCCGCCGCCGCCCGTCCCACCGCGAAGGCCGATGCCGCCCGCATGCTGGCCCGCCTGCAGAAAGATGACCCTTCCGTCAACACCCTTGGCGCCTGGAGCACCTCCTATGCCGCTGCTCTCATCCGCAAGGAGGACTACGCGGTCGATCCTCAGCTCATTCGTCAGTACCTCCGCTACGAAAAGGTCGAGAAGGGCATCCTTACCCTGATCCAGGAGCTGTTCCAGGTCGAGATTCGTCCCTGGCAGACGCCGGTCTGGCATCCGGCCGTCAAGACGTTCGAGCTGGTCGAGCGCGACAACGTGATCGGCCGCTTCTATCTCGACATGCATCCGCGTGAAGGAAAATTCACGCATGCCCAGATGTCCCCGGTTCGTATCGGTATCCAGGGCCGGGCGGTGCCCGTGGCGATCCTGGAGTGCAATTTCGCCGAGGGCCTGATGGAGCACAGCGACGTTGTCGTCTTTCTGCACGAGTTCGGCCATCTGATCCACTGGCTCTTTGCCGGTCAGCGGCCGCTCGCGGCGCAGAATTTCTCGGAAATCGAAAACGACGTCATCGAGGCGCCTTCGCAGCTGCTCGAAGAATGGGTGTGGGATTATCCGACGCTCAAGACCTTCGCCACCAACGACGCAGGCGAACCCATTCCGGAGGACCTGGTCCGAAAAATGAATGCCGGCCGGCGTTTTGCCGAAGCTTTTGGCGTCATGGGCCAGCTCGGGTTGTCCGTGGTTTCGCTCGACTATTACTCCACGGACATGCGCGGCAAGGATCTCACCCGGGCTTACGACACCGCGTACAACCGATACGCGCTGGCGCCGGAGCCTGAGGGTGCGCATCCGCAGGACTCGTTCGGCCACCTCGGTGGTTATGGCGCCGCCTACTACACCTACCAGTGGTCGAAGGCGCTCGCGAGCGATCTGTTGAGCCAGTTCCGCGCCGCAGGACTCCGGGACCGGGGCACCGCGCAGCGTTACCGCGAGCAGATCCTGGCGCCGGGAGGCTCGGCGTCGATGAACACGCTGGCGAAGAATTTCCTCGGCCGCGACTGGTCGGTCGACGCGTACCGCCGGGAATTGGAGCTTGGCAGCGGCACGAGCGCCGCCGCTCCCTGAGCTGGCTCGCTTGAAACGCGCGCCGCCGACCACATCTAGCACGCATGCGCGCTCCCTTCGATGCGGGCCAGTCGGCCGACCTGGCCGCACTGGATGCCTACTCGCAGACCGTCATAAGCGCGGTCGAGAAGACGGGTCCGGCCGTCGTCAGCATCGCGGTCGAGGGTGCGCGCGGCCGTCAGGGCGAAGGGTCGGGCGTCCTCGTAACGCCGGATGGCTACCTGCTCACCAATGAGCACGTTGTGCGGCGCGCGCAGGGCCTGACGGTGACATTCGTGGATGGTCACCGCGCGCCGGCCGAAGTCCATGGCCGTGACGCGGCAACCGATCTCGCGGTGCTTCGCGCCCGCGGCAACGATCTGCCCTATGCGAGCATCGCCGAGCAGCCGGGGCTGCGCCCCGGCCAGCTCGTAGTTGCCATCGGCAACCCGCTTGGATTCGAAGCCACGGTCACCGCCGGCGTCGTGAGCGCACTGGGCCGCGCGATGCGAAGCCGCGACGGGCGGCTCATCGAGGGCATCGTGCAGCACACGGCCCCGCTCAACCCGGGCAACTCGGGCGGCCCGCTGACCGACAGCGCGAGCCGCGTCGTGGGCATCAACACCGCGATCATCGCGAGCGCGCAGGGTATCGGCTTTGCCGTCCCGTCGAGCACGGCACACTGGGTGTTCACGGAGCTGCTCGCGCACGGTCGCGTGCGGCGTGGCTACCTGGGTATCGCGGGCCGGGACAGGCCGCTCGATCGACGTCTCGTTCGAGCGCTCGAGCTGCACACCAGTGTCGCGATCGAAGTGATGAAGGTGGACTCGGGCGGTCCCGCCTCGGCTGCGGATCTGAGAATAGGTGATCTGATCATCGGCGCCGGTGGTGAGGCACTCGGTGGTCTCGACGGCCTGCACCGGCTGCTGTCGCGATGGCCGGAGGGCGGGCCGCTCCTCATCGAGGCGCTGCGGGGGCGCAATCGAATCACGGCGCAGATCGTGCCGCGAGAATCGGCGTAATCGCTCGCACAGGGTGAAACGCCAGGCGTTCAAGTTCCGGGCGGAGAAGTAAGCAAGCCGGACTCCGCCGTACAACGGCATCGGCGGGGAGCAGCGAGGCCGCCGGAGCGTGGGCTTTCGCTAGAATGGCCGCCCGCTTGTCGCCCGGACGCCTTGATGCCGATCTACGACGACCACTGCCGCGCCAACGGCGCATGCCGGCTCGAGTGACCGCACCACCCAAAGTCGGTTTCGTCTCGCTCGGCTGCCCCAAGGCGCTGGTCGATTCCGAGCGCATCCTCACGCGCCTGCGCGCCGAGGGTTACGACGTCGTCGGCTCCTACGAAGACGCCAATCTCGTCGTCGTAAACACCTGCGGCTTCATCGACGATGCGGTGCACGAATCGCTCGAGGCGATCGGCGAAGCGGTGGCGCGCAACGGCAAGGTCATCGTGACCGGTTGCCTGGGCGCCAGACCCGAGACGATCACCGATCGCCATCCAAGCGTGCTCAAGGTCACCGGGCCGCAGGCTTACGAGGAAGTGGTGAGCGCGGTGCACGAGCAGCTGCCGCCGCTGCACGATCCGTTCGTCGACCTCGTGCCGCCGCAAGGAATCCGGCTCACGCCGCGGCACTACGCGTATCTCAAGATCTCCGAGGGCTGCAACCACCGCTGCAGCTTCTGCATCATCCCCTCGATGCGCGGCGATCTCGCGAGCCGGCCGATCGGCGAGGTCATGCTCGAGGCGGAGCGCCTGGTGAAGGCCGGGGTTAAGGAGCTGCTGGTCATCTCGCAGGACACCAGCGCGTATGGCGCGGACCTGCGCTATGCGACCGGTTTCTGGGGCGGACGGCCCGTGCGCGCGAAGTTCGCGGACCTCGTTCGTGCGCTCGGCACGCTGGGCGCCTGGGTGCGGCTGCACTACGTCTATCCGTATCCGCACGTCGACGAGGTGATTCCGCTGATGGCGGACGGCAAGGTGCTGCCCTATCTCGACGTGCCCTTTCAGCACGGCAGTCCGCGGATACTCAAGCTCATGAAACGCCCGGCGCACGCCGAGAACACGCTGGCTCGTATCCGGCGGTGGCGCGAAATCTGCCCTGACATCACGCTGCGCAGCACGTTCATCGTCGGCTTTCCCGGCGAGACCGAGCAGGACTTCCAGCTGCTGCTCACCTGGCTCGCCGAGGCCCGGCTGGACCGGGTCGGCTGCTTCCGCTATTCGCCGGTCGAAGGCGCAGCGGCAAATGCCCTGCCGGATCACGTGCCCGAGGACGTCAAGCAGGAACGCTACGAGCGCTTCATGGAACTTGCGACCACGATCAGCTCCGAGCGGCTCGCGGCGAAGGTCGGCCGGACGATGCACGTGCTGGTGGACACGATCGGTGCGGATGGCGCCGTCGCGCGCTCGTCGGCCGATGCGCCCGAGATCGATGGCACGGTGCGCATCGCGCGCCCGGGAAAGCTCGCAGCCGGCGACTGGGCCGACGTGACGATCACGGATTCGAGCGCCTACGACCTCACGGCGAAGCTGGCGCGCGTGGCCTGAAGATAAAGGTCGCGACTTGGGGGATACATGAGACCAATTGCAATTACCGCAGCAGCCCTCGTTTTCGCCGCATGGCTCGCGCAGGCCGGCGCCGAAACGGCGAGCTCCACGCCAAGCCCGCAATCGGAGGCTATCCGGATGCGGATCGATGAGCTCCGCTACGCGCAGGAGTTCTCGGTCCGGGGCGAGCGGATCATCTTCGCCGACGCGGTTGCAACGATCTTTGAGGACCGGCAGTTCGCACCCGTGTGGGCGAGTGGCGCACGGCTCGATCACCTGATCGCGGCGCTGCGCGACACGGAGCTCGACGGGCTGAATCCCGCGGACTACCACTACGAGACGCTCCAGGCGCTGCGGACCGAGCTTCGATCCGCAACCGGCCTCGCCGCCGCGGAGCTGGCGGATCTGGAGCTGCTCGCGACCGACGCGATGGCGCTAGCGCTCTTTCACCTGCACGGAGGCAAGGTTGATCCGGTCAAACTGAGCACGCAGTGGAACTATCAGTCGCGGCCGCTGCGCACACCCGACGCGCGGGAACTCCTTGTCAGGGCGCTCGACAGCGGCCGCATCGTCGAGACATTCATCGAGGTACGACCCGAGCACGTTTGGTATCGCCGCGGGCGTGAACAACTGCGCGAGTACCGCCGCATTGCCGCGAACGGCGGCTGGCCGGAGCTGCCCGACGGTCCCACGCTCAAGGCGGGCATGACGGACCCGCGTGTGCCGGTCCTGCGCCGGCGGCTCGAAATCACGGGCGATCTCGGTGTCGCACGCATCACGGAGCCGGAACTCTTCGATCCCTCGCTGGAGCTCGCGGTGAAGCGCTTCCAGACGCGGCACGGCGTGATGCCGGATGGCGCGGTGGGTGCCGGGACGCGCGCCGCGATGAACGTGCCGGTCGGGGCGCGCATCGATCAGCTGCGCGTCAACCTCGAGCGCGGCCGCTGGGTATTGCACGAGATCAAGGGCGAGTTCGTGCTGGTCGACGTGGCGGGTTTCGACGTCGCGTATTTCCGCGACAACGAGCCAATCTGGACGTCGAAGGTCGTGGTCGGGCGCCCGTACCGCGAGACGCCCGTGTTCAAGTCCGAAATCACCTACGTGGTTCTGAACCCGACCTGGACGATCCCGCCCGGGATCCTGGCCAAGGACACGCTACCCGCGGTGAAGCGCGATCCGGGGTACCTGGCGCGCCACCGCATCCGGGTCATCGATGCCAATGGCCGCGAAGTGCCGCCGTCGTCGGTCGACTGGAGCCGCTACAGCACCTCGATACCCTATCAGTTGCGGCAGGACCCGGGCCCCGACAACTCGCTCGGGCTCGTAAAGATCATGTTTCCAAACCCGTATCTTGTGTACCTGCACGATTCCCCCGCGAAATCGCTGTACGACCGCGACGAGCGCGCCTTCAGCTCCGGCTGCATCCGCGTCGCACGACCCTTCGAGCTCACCGAACTCGTGCTCAACGATCCTGCGCAATGGAACGCCGCTGCGATCCAGTCGGTGATCGACAGCGGCAAGACGCGCACGGTCAACCTGGCAAAGCCGATTCCCGTATTGATCCTCTACTGGACGGCGCAGCCGACCCCCGACGGGCAGATCGTCTTCCGCAACGACGTCTACGGTCGGGACGCGCCCACACTTGCCGCGCTCGACAGCGACTTCCGTCTGCCGCCGGTGGAAGTCGAAGACATCGAGACCGGCGTCGCGGCAGTCAGCCCTCGCTAAGAGCAGCTTAGAATCTCAGCTCTGAGCCGAGTATTCCGAGGTCAGCCGTGGTGATGCCCGCCCGGGCCGTGCACGTGACCGTGCTCGAGCTCCTCGGACGTGGCATCGCGCACGTCGGTGATCTCGACGGCGAAGTTGAGGCTCTGGCCGGCGAGCGGATGATTACCGTCGATGGTGACCATGTCGCCCTTGACCGCGGTGACCGTCACCACGCGCGTCTGACCGCGCTCGAGCTGCGCCTGGAATTGCATACCCGGCTTGATGTTTCCTGCCGAGCCGAACGAGCGGCGCGGCACGCGCTTCACCAGCGCGGCATCGCGCACTCCATAACCCTCGGCCGGCTCGACCCGGACGGAAAGCTTCTCGCCCGCCGAGCGACCGTCGAGTGCCTTCTCGAGCCCCGCAACGATGTTCCCCTGCCCGTGCAGATAGGCAAGCGGCTCGCCGCCTTCGGAGCTGTCGAGCACCTCACCCGCGTCGTTGGTGAGTGTGTAGTGAATGAGGACGACCCTGTCCTGTGCAACGTGCATGCGGATCTCCCGATGTAACGGAGCGCTCAGGGCGCGATCGGCTGACGGTCACGCAGTCTCAGCCAGCCGCGGGCGACGCGATAGATCACCCACAGCCCGATCAGCAGCACACCGAGTCCGAATGTAAAAAAGCCTATCAGGATGAGGAACAGCGGCAACGAGAGCACGAACACGATCGAGACCCAGAGCAGCGCGAACCAGAATGTTCGCCGCTGCCAGGCAAAGTGACCCTCGAGCCAGGTGCCGCGAGCCTGATCGCGCTTCACGTAGTTCATGACGATCGCGATGATCGACGGGATGCCGAACACGAACTGCAGGGCAACGGCGGCAGAGCTCACGATCCCGATGAACGCACCCAGGGCATGCAAGGCGTACATCCAGTGCGTGTAGCTGACGAGCGCGGGATCGGGTGAGCGCGGATCTGCGCCCGCGGGCAGCGGATCGTTCATGGACACGGGCTCCTCGAGTTCGTCCCTTGATCGGGCTGCTATTCGACCGTGACGGACTTGGCGAGATTGCGCGGCTGGTCGACATCCGTGCCGCGCAGGATCGCGCAGTGATAGGCCAGCAACTGCAGCGGAACCGTGTACACCGCCGGCGCCTGGAGATAGCTCACGTGCCGTGGCATCTGGATCACGGTCACGCCGTCGGAGGGCTCGAAGCCCGACTCCGGATCGGCGAATACATAGAGCTCTCCGCCGCGTGCGCGCACTTCCTGCAGGTTGGACTTCAGCTTCTCGAGCAGGTCGTTGTTGGGGGCGACGGCGATGACCGGCATCTCCGCGTCCACCAGCGCGAGCGGACCGTGCTTCAATTCGCCGGCCGGGTACGCCTCGGCGTGGATGTAGGAAATTTCCTTGAGCTTGAGCGCTCCCTCCATCGCGATCGGGTGCATCGGTCCGCGCCCCAGGAAGAGGGCGTGCTGTTTGTCGGCGAAACGCTGCGCGAGCTCGCGGATCCTCCCGTCGAGCGCGAGTGCGCTATCGATCAGCGCAGGTGTTCCCAACAGGCGCTGCACGAGCCCTCGCTCGCGCTCGGCGTCCGTGCCGTGGTGCTTGGCGAGCGCCACGACCAGCATGCCGAGAGCCACGAGCTGCGTGGTGAAGGCCTTGGTGGAGGCGACGCCGATCTCGGGCCCGGCGCGCGTCAGCATCACGAGCTCCGACTCGCGCACCAGCGAGCTCTCGGGCACATTGCAGATCGCGAGCTGCGACAGATACCCCGCCTGCTTCGCGAGCCGGAGCGCTGCCAGCGTGTCCGCCGTCTCGCCCGATTGCGAGACACTCACGAACAGCGTATTCCGCGGAACGACCGGATTGCGGTAACGGTATTCGCTCGCGATCTCGACCCAGCAGGGCAGGCGGCAGATCTGTTCGATGAAGTACTTTGCGACCGACGCCGCGTGGAAACTGGTGCCGCAGGCCACGATGCGCACCGCCTCGGTGCGCGCAAAGACCGCGGTCGCGGCGGGCCCGAACGCCGCCTCGAGGAGCTTTCCGCCCGCAACACGTTCCTGCAGCGTCTGCGCGACCGCACGCGGTTGTTCGTGGATTTCCTTGAGCATGTAGTGCGGGTACTCGCCCTTCTCCGCGTAGTCCGCCGAAAGCTCGCTCTGGTGGGCGGGTCGCTGCACCGAGTTGCCGTTGCGGTCGAGGATGCGAACGCTTTTGCGGCGGATCTCTGCCACATCACCCTCCTCGAGGATGATGAACTGCCGCGTGACCGGCAGCAGCGCGGCGACGTCTGAGGCAACATAGTTCTCATCCTTGCCCAGCCCGATGACCACGGGGCAACCCTCGCGGGCAAGTACGATGCGGTCAGGGTCGTGTTGCGACATCACCGCAAGCGCGTACGCGCCTTCGAGCTCCGCCGCGGTCGCACGCACCGCCTTGAACAGATCGCCGGTGATCTCGAGGTGGTAGTGAATGCGGTGGGCGATGACCTCGGTGTCGGTCTCGGAGGCGAACTCATAGCCCTGGCGGAGCAGCTCGGCGCGCAGTTCTTCGTGATTCTCGATGATCCCGTTGTGGACGATCGCGATGCCGTCGCGGGAGATGTGCGGATGCGCGTTGCGCTCGCTCGGCACGCCGTGGGTCGCCCAGCGTGTATGGGCGATGCCGAGCTTGCCGTGCGCCGGGTCCGCCTCGAGCGCATCTTCGAGCTTTCGCACCTTGCCCACTGTGCGCAGGCGCTTGATGGTCCCGGTGCCGTTGAGAACGGCTACGCCGGCGGAGTCATAGCCGCGATACTCGAGACGGCGCAGGCCGTCGATCAGTACCGGGACGATGTCATGGTCGGCGACGGCGCCTACGATTCCACACATGAGCTGATCCTTAGCGCGAGGCTTGAGCCCGGCCGGGACATCTCGCGGCACGACCGGGCCGTTTCACAAATGGGTTGCGGAGGCTACCAGAATTTGTATTGCAATCAAGTGTCTACGAACATCGAACCGGAACTACAGTCAGGCTCGCCGTCGCTGCCTGACTCAACGCTCTCAATACGCTCTCAATCTTGAGCCGGTGCGTGATCTTAAGCCGGTGCGTGCTACCCGCATCGTACGATTTCACAGAATGTGCCAGGGGGGACAGAGGCTAATTCTCTGTGTAGCCTTTACACCCCTTGGGAAGGTCGTCGACGGGCGTATCCTCTCGCAGGAGCAGCTGGCCAGCGGCGTGGCTGGATTTCCCCGCTCGAAGACAACATTTGAAGGGTATCGCCGAAGATCCAGCGACGGTCGTGACGATGCGAGCTGGGTTGTCAGCGGCGCTCCTCGACGCGCATAAAGGAGGCCTCGTGAGTTCCAACGTCGAGAAGTCCGGGAAGCTCAAGCGGAAAGAATACGAGGAAGCACTCGAGGAGTTGCATGCGGAGCTCGTCAAGCTGCAGCTCTGGGTCCTGCATAAGGGACTCAAGGTCTGTGTCGTATTCGAGGGACGGGATGGCGCCGGGAAGGGAGGCGTGATCAAGGCGATCACCGAGCGGGTGAGCCCGCGCGTGTTTCGCGTCGTGGCTCTGCCCGCACCGACCGATCGCGAGAAGAGCCAGATGTACCTGCAGCGCTACGTGCGGCACTTCCCCGCGGCCGGTGAAGTCGTGATCTTCGACCGCAGCTGGTACAACCGCGCCGGGGTCGAGCGCGTCATGGGGTTCGCCGACAAGCGACAGGTGCGGGAGTTCCTCAAGATGGCGCCGCTGGTCGAGAAGGCCGTTGTCGATTCCGGAATCCAGCTCATCAAGTACTGGCTCGAGGTCAGTCCCGACCAGCAGACCCGGCGGCTCGAGGAGAGAATCGACGACCCTCGCAAGATCTGGAAGCTCTCGCCCATGGATTTGAAGTCGTACAGTCGCTGGTACGACTACTCCAGGGCGCGCGACGACATGTTTACCGCGACCGACACGGACTTCGCGCCCTGGTACGTAGTGCGGAGCGACGACACGCGACGCGCCCGCCTCAACATCATCACGCATCTGCTCAAGCAGATTCCCTACAAGAAGCTGCCACGGGAGAAGATAAAGCTGCCGAAACGGCAGAAGCGGGGCGGTTACCGCGAGCCGAAGTATCCGTTCAAGTTCATCGATGAGGTGTACTGAGCAACGGCCGCCGCCGGGCGCGAGCCTGGCCCGGGTCGAGCGGTCGTCCCGTAACCCAGCGAACGGTGCGGGCGAAGACAATCCATGAGGGGCTGGATACGTTGGCTGCCAGGACTGCAGACCCTCCGGTCGTACGACGCCGGATGGCTGCCTGCCGACCTCGTGGCGGGTCTGGTGCTCACCACGATGCTGGTCCCGGTCGGAATCGCGTACGCGGTCGCGTCGGGTGTCCCGGGCATTTACGGTCTCTACGCCACGATCGTACCGCTCCTTGCGTATGCGCTGTTTGGCCCGAGCCGGATCCTGGTGCTGGGACCGGATTCCTCGCTCGCCGCCGTGATCATCGCCGTCGTGCTGCCGCTGTCGCATGGCGATCCCGCGCGAGCCGTGACCGTGGCGAGCCTGATGGCGGTCGTCTCCGGCCTGGTATGCATCCTGATCGGCGTGCTGCGGCTGGGGTTCGTCACAGAGCTACTGTCCAAGCCGATCCGCTACGGCTACATGAACGGTATCGCGCTCACGGTGCTGATCAGCCAGCTTCCGAAGCTGTTCGGCTTCTCGATCGACGGCACAGGGCCGCTGCGCGACCTGGTGCGGATCACCGAGGCCGTGCTGGACGGCAAGGCCAACTGGATCGCGTTCGCCGTCGGCGCCGGTACGCTCGTAGCAATCCTTCTACTGAAGCCCTTCAAGCGGATCCCGGGTCTATTGATCGCCGTCGTCGGCGCCACGATCGTGGTCGGTGCGTTGGGTCTCGAGCAGACGGCGGGGGTGAAGGTGCTCGGCTCGCTGCCGCAGGGCTTGCCTTCGTTCGTGCTGCCATGGATCGGGTTTGCCGATCTCGCCCAGGTCGTGATCGGCGGCAGTGCGGTCGCGATGGTGGCGTTCGCCGACACCAGCGTCCTTTCGCGCACTTACGCGGCCAGGACTCGCACGCCGGTCGATCCAAACCAGGAGATGATCGGCCTCGGTG
>Ga0310890_10000116_pt1 | contig 21495 bp, 20 predicted proteins | sample T20D3metaG_FD_203751 | JGI IMG/M metagenome (GOLD analysis project Ga0310890, IMG submission 203751) | Lab incubated soil microbial communities from West Virginia University Organic Research Farm, Morgantown, WV, United States - T20D3 | ecosystem: Environmental > Terrestrial > Soil >... | reverse complement strand
GTAACAGATCCGTATGGAAGAGAGCTTCCATTACGCCCGGGCATTACTAAAATATTTTTAACCCAACCATCCCGTCCGGCGACACCACTGTTTTTAATATAAACCACATGGCCAGCAGTCATTACAGTATGAGGTCCAATAAACCACCCAGTACCTATCCACTTTGAATTGTCAGCAGCCGTGATAAGCAAAGAACAATGAGCACGCCATGGATATATTGCTGTGTTAGTGATTTGCACGCGATTGTCAGTTCCGTGTACAGTCTTCTGTGTTGAACCAAAAGAAGCTTCACCAATATCCCTTAAAGTAGACGTATCAGGTGCAGAATGAATTAATTCTCCCTCCATACTTTTCTTGTGACCCATAACTGTCTCAGTACCGTCTTCATTAACCTCGTCAGTTCCGGGATTCTCACCTTTTGAAGGTTCTTCGGAAACAGGCTTTGTCACATAAAAATCAGATTCTTCACGACCTAATTTTTCTTCAGGTATGTTCGATACTGGAGTATGTCCACTTGTTTTTGTTTTTGATTTATTACTTTTCACCATTTCAAAATCTCACTATCTTCAACCGATATGATACCAATGGATATAATATTTTTGGTATAGGTTTGCTTTATTTATCTGAGCAAATTCGTATGATGCTACAATATAGTTGATATTGATTTCTAGCAATATAAAGTAGTGAAGCTCACTATTTTGAAACGAGATATGTTTTAGAGGAAACAGAGGTCATGCAAGTCCTGGTTTCTAATTTGATGAACATCAGTCCTTGTATTATTCATTACTGTAATACAGAGACAATTAATTGTTTGTCATTACAATTCATAACAAGAACATATGCTGAATAGATAGTAATACATGAATGTATAAATAAATGAATAGTCGTTCAATTTGTTCTACTATTGCATCATATAAAAAATTGAATAAATTAATTTATAATTTGATGATGGCTTCGGATCAACATCCAAAATATTTTAAAGACGGAAAACAAAACTCTTCGAAAAATCTAAATCTTTTACTAATTAAGAATAATTTGAAAAATCATTAAATAGATAAGACAATATAGGAAATAATACTCATCATATTTTAAATTCCACTTATTGAACTATTTGATACCCGTACTAGACCATAATTTACTTTTTGCCTCCTATAAATTACTGTGTGGAAGTGATGAGGTAGTGAGAGTCGTAGTCTAATTAGCACATACTTCTGCGTAATGCTCTAGATAGAGTTCAGAACTAAGCACTTTTTCGGCGCCGAAAAATTTTGTAACCAGAGGCAGAATTTATCCCGCTTTACCTTTTCTTCTATCTCATAAGTAAATCAATGTGAGCATAAATCATATTTTTATATTGCAATAGTATCTCGTAAAATATCCAGTTTTGCCTAAAAATTTCCATGACAGTCGCTAACTTAAACATTGCTATATTCTATGATATTACTGACTTATAGAATGCTTTGATAACACATTCTTGATCACTGTTTGTTCTCTTCTGATATAATTCATTTGGATTTAGTTCCTTCATTTCATTCCGTATAATCGTGCGAACACTTTTCGAGGAAATTTTCCTCTTTATGATAAGTGATACTAATTGAGATTGTAGTTATTATCATTTATTGCAAGTAACTCCTCAGCATTAGAAACATGTAAGTCCGACGTAGAGATCAATTCTGGGGCAGTCTCAGACTGGATTTGGCGTTGAATTAAGCAAGAATCCTCCAGCAAGTAACGTCACTTAAATTCAAGATATAAAAAAAGCAAGAACAAATAACTACATAAAGCGATCACCAGGTAATGAATCTTTTATGATTGAAAAAGTTCCTGTAACCTATACCAACTGTAGAATAATTTCATATTACTTGATTTATCAGACAATCTTAATAGCGTGGTTTATTGATAAATTCTATAATGGTTTATTCTAGCCAACTTGGTACCAATTTTTGGTACGAATTTGATAACTTTTTTCTTTGGGATGAAAGACAAGATGTACTTAAGGCATTAGGAAACATAAGTGACCTTGATAGAATCTGCAAAGAACACAAAATTAATGAAACGTATCCTATTGATTTTATTAATGAGGTTAGACAGGATGAACAACGTGTTAAAAGCATTATCTTCTTGGCGCAAAAACAATTAGAGATTATGAATAAGAATTTTGGTAATAATACTGAAAGCCAGCAGAGAGCATTTGAAGATTTTGGACAAGGTATTCTCTTTGATGACAGGAGGCCTCGCCCTCTAAATAATAGGGTACATATGATGGACGAGGGTCAATTTGGCTTTTATAGGTGGCATACACTCATCAGAACCGCACTGTTACTAAATCAGGTGTCTGAGATGTGGCTTCATGTGGAGAGGCATATTGGTCTAGCATGTTCTATAGACTCAGTCCAACGTCCAAGGCAAAGTACTAACGACGGGAACAATCCAAATAATTCCGAGATATCTCCTGAAATACTCGATAAATTCCGATCGTTCTGGCTGCAACTAAATTTTGAAGAGCTCGATACTGAGTTTGATAAACAATTTTCCTAGCTATAAAATTACTCCAAATTGTCACTCTGACTGCTCTCGATTTTTCCTTTGACTAACCGTCATGTTTATCTAGAAATTATATTAATTTCAAACATGACAAAACTTTGGGAATCAGAGAGTGTATCATTAGACGCTAATCAAGTAGGAGTTTATGGGCACACGAGAACTAAGCAGCCGAATGGAGCGGTATACGTCGCTCCAAAAATTGAAGGCGGATCAGGCTCTCCCTCCGACTTGAAGCTCGAAGTCACAAAAATACAATTCACCAAGGACAAGAAGGGAATCTTTGGCTACTGGATCACGGTGAAAAACGCGAGTAATTCCAACATGTCATTCAAGATCCAAGTATATGAACTTACATGATATCCGATTGATTATAGTTAATATCCAAAAAATCCCATTTTTTATTTTTTGCATTGTATAGAGTTACGAAATCCCAATTATCCTAATTTGATTTTTCTATATTTGAATCAGTGACAGTGATAGAAGATTAACTTGATTGTGGCATGGTGCGCTACAGGTGTCTTGATGCTCCAGATAGATCAATAGGATTTTTTTTGCCTATCAGGATATACAGTTATATCATAGACAGATCTTGTTGAATAGTCACGGGGTTCTTCTGATCCAAATTCGATTCTGTACCTAGATCTGGGAAATCTATTTACCAACAGAAAGTAACCTGCTGCGACTCTGCGGCTCTGAGCTGTATTTCATCCTCAGTAATATCGCCCTCAAAATTGAAGCCAATGGCATTATATGATACTGTTATTGGTATAAAAACAGAAGTTCTTTCTAGGATATTCTGTTTCTTGTGACCTGTCACATCTAGGAAACTATCCGAATCCTGATACCTCATTGCATTTTTAACTTCGCTTGCCGGTCTGTAATTTACATGTCCTCTTAAAAAGAGTATATCCTGTCCATTATAAGTGTCCAGGTCCTTAAATAGGAACCAATTAGTCCATATTGCCGCCCATACTCCATAAGAAAGACCTTTAAAAGCTTGACAGCATGGTAAGACGCTTGGTTTCATGTGAGGATTTTGAGTCTTATCGTTTGTATTATTTATAATCGTATTAGGCAGGTCAAGGATAACTTAGTGTTTAAATGTGTCGATTACACCAGCGTTGAATCTACAGGACTTTCAGTTATTAATCGAGGAACTCATCTTTCGTTAGTTATGAAAAGCAATAATAAGGATCCTAAACAAAATTTTGCTTGCAAGAAAGATTGCCACGGAGAATTCAGGATGGTATATTTTATAATAAGATGTCAGAATTTAAGAAGCGTGGTAATCACTCCTATGCGATACTTTTCCTTAAAGTGTTAAAGGATCAGGATGCACAACATGTAGCCAGTGATTTGAAAAACATTTGGCATCAATACGAGATGCTGAAGAAATGAGTTTTAGTTGATATACCTGACTCTAGAGTTCCGACTGGTAGGCTCTCCGTTCTGATTGGCTTCGGACCGGAAATTTTCAAGACACCAAAAGTAAAAAAAAGTAATCCCTCGAATAATAGAAGGATATTTACTATCGTACCGTTAATGAATAGGTGATATCGGCATTATTCTTATTTCCTGCACCTAGCGTGGTTTCCCTCACGTCATTGACATAACGGACAGTATGCTCACCTACAGGTAGCGGTTTTAATAAAATGAACCAACCATGAGCAGCACTGGGATGGCTTCCAGGATTATCCACATCTAAATTAGAATTTTCTGGGAAAGTAACATTAAATCCCTTGGTCGACAGTTCAGTCGCGTTGATGAGATTAGTTGTCTTAAGATCTTCTGCTTTCACTTGTGCGATTGATTTGTTGTCAACCCAGGCATTGACCGTAACCTTTCCCAAATCATATCCCTTAGCACATTCAGATAACTCCTCAAATGACTTGTTTGCATTTTCCGTTAAGGCGCGAGAACACACTGCGCCCCATGCTGGAATAAGGATTCCTTGATCGGACGATATTTCACATTTCTGGTGATGCTTCCCTCCTATCGCCGAATCCATTAGCATAACAACAGGTCCTTCCTTATTAATAAGACATCCATTTTCATTTACTCCAGCAAAAGTTGTTACCGGATCACCCGGAATCGCAGCATTCCACCTCCACCAATCTTGAATCCAATACTCATAAGGCTTGCCAAACGGCAGTTCATCCATTTGAAACACACCGACAGCATTAGCGATTGGAATGGTTACCACGGCTAAAAATAGCAAAATAGACAGCGTGACTAATACATTATTTGATTTCATTTCGAAGGCTACGTAACTTAATTAAATTGGTTACATAAGTATTTTACCTGTGGTTGATATCATAATTCATATTCTGTTCAATGCAGAAATTAAAATAATGGATTTATTTTTAGTTATCTTAAATAGTGATCAGTCATTTGTTATTCAAACTCACCAATAAACTGGTACTGTTCTTCATTTTGACAATAAGTGTCATTATTATAATAGATTCCAACGTTATCAACTTTTTCGCATATACTAACGAAGAATTACCCGTAACTTCAAAGGTCACGATCTTTACTATATTTTCGATAGCCTTTTCCATAGTTGCCATTGTATTGTTGAAGACTATTGAAAGTTCTCACTTAACGTCCAATTACAAGCAGAAGAAAACCCAAAATCTCATGCGATTTACTGCTCTGGCGTGTCAATGTATGGTGGTCGCCATTTTGGCTGCAGAGATAGTTCAAATGGGTTTTGTAAGCATGTATAATAGCAATTTAACACTTATGATTCTTTTCACTTCCTTTGCCCCATCGATAATGTTCACACTTTCCCTTGTTCTGCTACTAGTAGGGTGGTTCAGATCAAGTAAGAATTTCATGATAATAGCATATGCCATTTCTTTTTCAATTGTATCTATCTATTTGGTCCTGTCTATGGTATACGTTAATGCTCAGTTTACGTATAACGCCGAATGGATTAAAGCAAAGTCTCTTCATAACACTTTGGTTAATTCCTTTGTTTCAAATTTGAGTTTATCCTTTGGTGTTGCACTTGATGCGTTGTTCTTAATATCATTCGTTTTAGCTTGGGTTGCAACAGTTGCTTTATTAAGACAATATCGCAACAAAATTGGTCGAACTAGATTTTGGGTTATTATGACGATACCCTTGATATATTTTTTGTTCCCTTTTGAAACCTACTTTGCTAACTTTTCTGAAGAAATGTTGTCCGGATCTCCAGTAATCTTTACCGTAATTTACATAATACTTTTCAGTGCCACGAAGCAGGTTGGTGGTCTTTTATTCTCCTTTGTTTTCCTAACAGCAGCTACAAAAATTAAACAACCGAATCTTCAGAATTCGCTAAAAATTGCGGCAATAGGTATTGCGGTTGTTTTTTCATCCACAGAAATAACTTCGTTATTGTACGCCGCTTACCCACCCTATGGGGTTCTGTCAATAATGTTAATGCCAGTCGGATCGTATTCATTATATATCGGTCTATTTGCGTCTGCAAAACTCGTGTCCCAGGATAAAAAATTGAGACAGGAATTTTTTCAAAGTGCAGAGAAACAACTTGCTCTCTTAAAAACAATAGGAAAAGTGCAAATGGAAAAGGAGCTAGAAAAAAGCTTGAAATCAATATTAAAACGTTCCTCTGTACTCGATGAGAGTAAGGATGATTATCGAGGTGAGGAGAATGTGAGAGAACTTGTCCAAGAAGTACTTGAGGAGTTGCGTTCTAAACGGAGTCCGGTAGAGAAATTCGATAAATAGAATCAATCAAAATTTATTTTGGGTCAACATCAAATACAACTCCCTTGTTTCTGAAGAATTGAATAGTCTGAACTCTAATGGTTTTTGCCGAAAAGAACATACTGGTACATATTATTTGCTGGAGACCTTAAGTATAACATCACTAAATCGTACTCTTCTTGCCTGTCTCAGTTCAATAATGATACCTCACCTCTTTTTCAATGTGATTAAGTAATGGCATTAATAAAGAATTTAACTTCTAGCAATACAGTTTTGTTAGATGAAGTTTGATCTGAAATTAATAGTTCAGCCCCATGAAAACTTTAACGGACTCTCTTATGGATATTGGACTTCAATTTGGTGGAATTGGCTATTCTCGGATCAGACACAATATGGTTCTGTCCATTTTCTTCGTGGAAATACTGACAAGGAAGCCCCCATAATAAGGACTGGAAAAAATGGACCAATAATTTATTCAGACACTGCAATTTTCTTTCCTATAATCTGTACTATAACTAGTGAGCATTTATTTGAGCATGCTTCAACCCAAGAGATACGTAGGATGGAATCTGCGGTAAGACAGAAAAATCCTCTGTTGCTGAGTGTCATGATAAACGGCGTCAGAATACCTAATCTGAAAAGCTATTACGCTGAATCACCAGAATTTGTATTGGATATTCCCAAATCCTCAAAGCTACGGCGTTACTTCGATCCTCTTCCCCGTATCGGCAAAAGGCCCACCGTTTCGGCTGGATATTGGATCATGTTAAGGCCTCTGCCTCCTGGAACTTACAGAATAATTTTCAAAGGGAAACATGCAGACGGATACGTGTCATATGGCGATTACAGGATTAGAATAATTGATTCCTTCAAACGATAAAGCATTCTAACATCAGTTTCTTGAAACAGTTCCATTCTTCTCGGAAATGCACAATATAATTGAAGTTCACACTTAAGAAAACTATAACAAAAAGAATAATGATTTTCTGAAGTTATTAAAAAATATGTGTCCATTGAGTTAAAATTCGATGTTTATTTGACATGCATCGTGTACTTAGAATGAGTTACGAAATTGCTTGCTTCTCCGCCAAAATGCAAAACATAATCGCCTTTTTTAAAATTTCTCAAATACATAAAGGTTCCAAGCACCGCACCTTCATGAGTGCCGGGTTTCAACTGAAATTCAGGCTCTCTTTTCAATTGGTGGTCGCCCACTGTTATGGTGAATGGGGAAACAGTAACTGTGTGATCGTTAAAATTTGATACTATAGGTACTGTCTCCTTACCGTTTATTCCAATTTTTGCCCATACCATCTGTTTTCCACTTTTATCGGTGTGAATTTTGCTTAAATCATACTTTGCAGCTTTTATGCAATCTTCGTTGTCTTTACAGGTTCCTCCTTGTCCATCACTTTCCCCTATGGAAGAATGCATATAATAAACAGGGAAAAAAATATCCGTTCCTTCTGGTCTACTAATCTCTTGTTCGTTATCGGCCTCGCCAGGCTCCCTTGGATCTCCGATGCTATCATCTCTCATAAAAGTCACGCGTCGCCGCTCACTACCTACCTGGACCATCTTACTGGAGTTTTTGTCACATTCAGGTTCAAGTACCCATTCCAAATAGGCTTTTACTAAAGATTGATAAGCCTCTGGGTCATCCTTTTCTCTGACAAGGTCGTAAAGGTTGGTACTGCTCACATAATCTATTCAGATGAACAAGTTAATAAGCTCATCTCTGCGCGACTTTCTAAGCCGCATAGTATTGCTCAGCTATCACCAAAAATATCTTTTATCTCGGCATATCTATAGAAGGATACACAATGGCATTTGGAATAGAAAAATAACAGCAGGTATTAAATTGCGAAGTATCTTTGTGGAAACTTATTTGATCCTTAATCCTTCTCAGGTGTTTACTAATTGTTCGATCGTAGGTATCGATAAAATGTTATTTATTCCGACTTTGTATTCAATCTCCTTCTCTAACAGGAAGATTTAGTTTATTTCCCCATTCACCCCTAGATCCAAGATACATCTTCACTTTCTTATAACCTAACATTTTGAAAACTAAAAATGCATTAGCGGCTCTGTATCCCCCTTGACAGTATGTAATTGCTTGTGCATTCTTTGGAATCTTTGAATAAATTTTTAATAATTTCCTTTTACTTTTAAAGAGACTATTTTCAATGTTTCTTGTCCAATCAATATTTACTGCTGTTGGGATTATGAGGCACATGTCATGCATTTCCAGAAAGCCTTATTATAGCAAGCTTATTAATTAGTTATGAAATGCCGTCGCTTAAAGATTTTGAAAGAAATAATCTCCTTTCTCTCTGTTGGCATACGCATTGGACACGGACAGCACAAGGGTAACATATTTTGACAATCGAGAAAATAATAAAGAATTTTGGATTGCCCTGGGAAAAGGATTATGCACAATCAGTGAAGGTTGGTGACACCATTTATTTATCTGGCCAGGTGAGCCACGATGACGAGGGTAATCTGGTAGGTTCCGGAGATATGGAAGCTCAACTCAAGCAGGTATACCTCAATATTCAGAAGCTACTTGCTCAGCACGGGGCAACGATGGAAAACATAGTGGACGAGACACTTTTTGTAACGGATATGGACGCCGCCTTCGCTGCGGCGGTCAAATGCAGGAACGATATCTTTGGTGGAACCCCTGCGGTTGCTAGCACTATTGTACAGATTCAGCGACTTGCATTCCCTGAGTACTTAATTGAGATTAAATGTGTTGCCAAGGTATAGGACTTCGGATGCCTATGTATTTTCATTTGAGTATTGTATAGTTAATGTTATACTTCTGTAAAATAGCTTTCCAAATTTTCGTATTAATACTCAATCGTAGCGCGATCGACTCGGTATTAAAAGATGGATTTCAAAGTTTTGTGAGTTCTATAGTTGGAAAATGGTAAATTACTAGATACCCCCAATGCTATCGATTCTAAAATGGGAGCCTTATCTTCCTAAGGTTAACTTACTGTCATATTATAGATCGAACGCGTACGAAAATTGGTTGCCAGTCCTCCAAAGTCTAATTCATATGTTGCCTTTTGCAAATTTTTCATAAGAATATATGTTCCATGGGCCACACAAGTATATTCACCCGGTTCCAAGTAAAGTCCTACCTCTTTTCTTATGTCATTGTCCCTATTGACTTTTTGCTTAAATGGACCAACTTTAATTTCATGATCCCTAAAATTCGGTGTTATATCCACTGGTTGTCCATTATTGATCTTAATTGTGGCCCATCTGTAAAACACGTTAGCTAAATCATTATCTGCAACCTTTCCGCAATTGTTTATGTCCCCATTTACAAGTGGATCAACATCACATATATGAGCATGATAAACAGGGAAGAAAATGTCCGTTCCTTCAGATATTTCGATTTCCTGCTTATTGTACTTCTCAGGTAATGAAGTATCGAATCCTGCAACCAAAGTAATAGGATCACCAAAGCAGTCATCTCTCAGAAAAGTGATATCTTTAAATTTTCTGTTAGCATCACAATTCTCCGTAAAGATCCAGTCCCAATACCTTTGCACTAAATTCTGATAACGTGCCAAGTCTTGATTAACAGTTACTACCATATAATAAGCCATACCCCATGATCAATGAGCATCTTTATAAATAGATTGAGTCTGATTCTTCCATTAGTTACTGCTTGGATATATTAGTCGTTCCAATAAATATACTAGAACCTGTTTGCCTTATTGCGTTAAGATGCTAAACTACGTTGGGATTGATTCAACATTTTATAATATGCCTTCAGAGCCAATGGTAAGAAATTGGAATAGAAGAACTCTTAATAATTTTAGATTTACAGCAAAGTATCCTAAAATAATAACTCATGACAAGAGCTTCAAGAATGTAGAGAAAGAAGTGACTGTTTTTTAGGAGAGAATGGAACCTCTTAAGGATAAATTATTGCCGTTACTAATTCAATCCACGTCATCCTATGAACTTCAGGAAAGTTTAGAAGATTCAAGTGGCTATGACTTCTTTTTTGATGGCACAATCAGGTACGCAATTAAAGACATCCATCATGGATTAATTACTTGGCATATGATTTTTTTAAAAACAATAACATTTCAATGGTCTGGAGTCAACTGGATAGACTAGTAACTCGACGAATAGTAACATTTGATACTGTAATTCTCAGATTAATCGGAGACATGAGTCTGTTTGAAGATCATTTGGCAAAATACAATTTGATACAATTGAAGAGATAAAAAATGGACTGAAATATTAAAGCAAGTTAAGCGAAATGAAAAAGATGCCAAAGTAGGAATAGTAAGAGCAAATAGTCAATATGGAGTGTATCGACCCAGAACAGTGTGCATGTTTAGAGAAATGAGTGATATGGAAGCTCGATCTTTTGATAAGGTAGACGTACAAAAAGTAAATCGTCAAATTGAGGTAGAAAATAAATTCAATTATGACTGAGATAACTTAAGAGTTCATAGAGGAGAACAAAGAGATAAACCCTAACCTAGTCAGACATAGCCATATTCGTACAGAATTTTGCTCCCTTTACGAGCTCCCAGAGAGTAAAGAGAAGAGTCGAAGTTTACAAACTCCACTTCGAACATGGGAAGCCCGCAACAAGAATAACCGAGCTGTTGAAGGTAGATAGAAACACCATCTATAACAACCTGAAGATTCTGTATCGTGAAACTCAATGATTACAACCCAGATAATGTGTGGGATCTTGTAATGCAAATGAGACAAGGGGATTCACGTAGAATGGAAACCTAGACAAAGAGGAAGCTTCTCGCATTACTTATGACATATTTGATTCTGCCAAACTGGCGCTAAGCGGACGCTAAATGAATTATACGAGAGAAAATTTATTGCATATACTAAGAGACGAATTATCCATCACTCAAAGCCCTATATTGATCTGAATTCTTAGAGTGAATGTATAACTGAACTATCCGATCCTAATTTTTGCACAAATTCATAAAATATAAAAAGTAATTCAGCATTGATTAGTCATGGGTTGAATGGATGAAAGAATCAATTCATAATAAATTAATCTATCATAGGCATGAAATGCCATTTGGAAAAAGTTGGGAAGAGTGGACAGTATTGTGGTGGAAATGGCTTTATTCGATCCCGCGTGAAAAAAGCCCCGCCTACGATACCACTGGAAAGAACTTTGAAGTAAATCAAAGGGATCCTCATGTAGTATTCTTAACAGGAACTTTCAAAGATTCGGATGGCCCGGCTTCAAGACATTGCATCATACCACATGAAAAGGCTATTTTTCTTCCAGTAATAAATTATTCAGCAGAAATGGCCGACGAACATATTAATTCAGAGTCACAAATGCAAGAGGAGGTACGTTCGAATATTGATGACTTGACAAGAAGTGAGGCATTCGTAGATGGTATTCGATTGGATCTTAAATACTACAGAGTACATTCTCCAGTGTTTCAAGTTAATCTTCCAGAAAACAATGTCGCAGGGTTGAAAGCTGGGATTACGGAGGTCGTGTCTGATGGTTATTGGCTTTTCCTAACACCTCTTCCCATCGGAAAACATGAAATAGGGATAGGGGGGACTTGCCAATCAGGTACAATAAATATCGACGCTAAATATGACCTAGCCGTAAAATAAGATAATATCAGTAGTTGATTAAGAGCCTCTTAAAAATAATAATTTGTTATATTAGCTTTACCATCTAAGATATCTAGTAACATTTCCGTTACTGCGATCCATATAATCATTCTCTGACGTGAAGTACAATAAACACTTTAAACTTCCTTCTTTAATTTATAATGGAATCATTCCTAAAACGTATAGTGAATCCAAGAGAAAATTATAAAGTCTTATCCCATGGTAACTGGGCCACAATATTCTGGAATTGGCTACTCTGAGCAGGTACAGGGAAGCTCTATCTTTTTCCCGAGAGGAAACGTAGACACGGAACCGACACTCGTAATGCCAATTAGCACTGGTCTTACTTTGGACTCAAATACGGGAATTTTTTTCCCCATCATTTGCTCCACTAGTTCAAGTCTAGAAACTGCTGGAAAGGATTTAGTAACCAGGAGGATAGACTCTGCAAAGAGTCAAATGAACCCAAGGCTTTTAAGAACGAATATTGATGGCGAAAATGTTCCAAATCTTAAGAATTATATTAGAATAGCCAGAGAGTATGATGTTCGATCTGTAGAATCGATTCGGTTTAAGGGCTTACTTTCATAGTTCCGTAGTTTTTTCATTAGTCCAAACTTTATTAATCATGTCAATCTATCATAGGGTCAGTGCAAGAATTATGCAAGTTTATCAAGAGAGTAAGACTCCGGCTGGTTTAACACTTTCTGAGTGGACGAAGAAATTCTGGGAATGGATCTTTCAACTAAGTGATGAAGCGAATCCCGTGACCTCTGTTGGTCCAGCCCGACCATGGCGTTATGCTGGTCGTCAACCGACTCAATTCCAAAAAGAATGTATGGAAAAGTACGGAGAATCTGTATGGTTCATTGCTTCCGCGCCTTATGCCGAACCAAATAGTGTAATACAAATATATATTCCAGTTGGCAATTGGTGGTTTCTAATAGCTCCGGCTGTTACGTGTTCGTCCGGACAGCTTTATCCCTCTCTTAACACGATAGATAAGGTCCGTAAGCATGTGAAGGAAGATATTAACAAAACATTCGAGCTCTGGACTATATTTGACGGCTTTTCAATTCCATGGTACTACGTAGACAACACGGATAGTTTCATAGACATCAAAGGTGTTCCTACAAAGGAATCAAAGAATATGTTACATCAAGATTTGGCAGACGAGACCATACAGACACTTCAATGCGGTTATTGGAATTTTATCGAACCAGTCGAGCCAGGCGATCATCTTCTGACAATTCATTCAAGGTCGCCGATATATCGAGTCGACATAACTTATCAGCTTTCGATCAACGGTCCAGCGTATTCCACATCGACATAGAGATCCAATAATGATATCACTGTGTTACCTTTTTTAATATCCTTACCTGAGCTGTTTTTGCCATTACGGAATTTACATGGTATAATGCAGTTAGTCACATCGGTGCCGGAAAGACATCCTTAACCAACTTACCTCTAGAGACTGTGTCTATAGTTGTTCTCGCCCAGAAGTTTCTCGGTTTAATGATAAAACATGTCCAGCTCATCTTCACAAATACGGCTTAATAGTTTAAAAAAATACACTACCAATGAAGGTATTCCATCTGCAAGAGTAAGATCTGTCAATGAGACTCTCGAACATGTAACCCCCCTGTGTAAGATGATTGGCGTAACGAGAGTATGCGATATTACATATCTAGATAAACTCTATATTCCAAATTACAGCGCAGTGCTCCCAGGTACAGAGGACCTTTTTTGGGTATACAGTGGGAAGGGAACAACAAATTCCCATGCTAAAGCAAGCGCGTTGATGGAATCTATTGAAAGATATTGTGCATTATCTAGTAAAGGAACTAGAACTCCAATTCGTGGAACTCATACAGAGCTGTCGAAGTCATACAGCAAGGTGCTCCACCCAGATGAAGTTGTGGAACCAACACGGTCGGACTATAAAGTCAATGAATCAATTATTGATTTCCTGCCAGGATTTGACTTATTGAACAGGGAAGAAGTATTGGTTCCAGCTGAGCTTGTATTCTCTAGATACTCCACAAAGTTTCCCTCCATAAATGCATTCCTTTATTCCCATACAAATGGGTTGGCGTCTGGCAATGTAATTGAAGAAGCCATTTGTCAGGCCTTGTGTGAGGTCATTGAAAGGGATGCCGTAAGCATTGCCGATTTATGCGCTTCTTCCATACCTTACAGTATCTTAGAAAGAATAACAAACTCAATTAGGAAAATGGAAAATAAAAATTCTGAATTTACACAAATTAACGGAGATGATTTTGTAGATGATCCAAGTATCTTTGCAGATACTAATATTTCTGAAATTACACGAGATTTCAAACCACTGAAATTTCTAGTCGATAGATTTACTAATGCTGGAATCAATCTACTAGTTAAGAATATAACGCAAAAAGATATCGGCATCCCGACCTTTGTTGCTAGTAGTATTGAGTGGATTACCAGTGATTATGGCTATTTTGCAATTGGCTATGGAACGCATCTTGATTCGAGGATTGCTCTAGTCCGTGCCATAACAGAACTTTCACAAACTCGAGCTCTAAATATTCAAGGAGCTCGAGATGATTTAAAGAAGATCCAATATAGGCAAAATGATGAAATATACAAAAGAAAATGGCAATTTATGCCTGCGATCCCATTAACGCGTAAAAATGATGAGAAAGTTGTCATGTTCTCTGAAATTAGTACATATATAAATGATGATATCTTGGATGATATCAAATTTATCTTGAATCGCCTCAAGAACGCGGGATTGAAAAGGGCAATTATTATAGATCTAACACAATCCAAAATAGGAATACCCGTGGTAAGAGCAATTGTCCCTGGACTAGAAACATTGGAGGTTGGAAGATTATATACACAGAGTGAATTACTTATGGGCAGAAGAGCAAAATCTCATTTTAAAAACCTACTAGGATCATAAAGTAACTTAAAGTATTAATTTTCTATATCATCCGATTCACGAAAGCAATTCAACTCACGTAAATCATTGATGTCCGCCGACAGTTACGTCTCCAGGAGTCCTTGAAACAATAAATTTTCCTACCGATTCTATTGATGCTTTGCCTTCCACCAAAGCGATTACAGTTGCAAACAATTTACGCATATTAACACTCTTTGATTCATATTTATAAGGTTTTTGCTACAGATTAATATTTTTTCACCATAATCATCATTTTCTTCATGTTTCAATCATTGATTTTTTAATAATTTCGATAACTTCTTGATCTGTAACTTGATGAAAATCGTGATAATATTGTTCCACAGATTTGAATTCAGAATCACGAGGACTAATTATAACTTCAATATGATCGATCTCTTCGTTCCTCAATAGTGCTACTGTACTTTTAGGTGCAACTGGAGTGGCTATTATAATTTGACAATCATTTGTAAATGACTTGATGATAGATCTTTCTGCAGCTATCATGGTAGCTCCAGTGGATGTACCATCATCTGCCAGAATGATGGTTTTATTGCGTAATTCGATATAATCTAATTCAGTAATTGTTTTCATTTTGGAGTGGTAGAGAGATGTTCTCCTTTCTATTTCCTTTAATTGCTTTAACTTTTCCCGTTCAATGTAATCAGACGTTACATCTAGCTCTTTAACCAATATGTCATTGATGTAGGTTGTTCCGTCTCCTACTACCGCACCAATTGCGAGCTCTTCATTATCAGGGGCACAAAGTTTCCGAGGTATTATTATATCAAACTTACTGCCCAGTTTTTTTGCTACACAGTATCCAGTTATGACACCGCCTCGAGGAATTCCAAGTACAACACAATTTTTTCTGTCCCGCTTTTTTATGAAATCCTTTAATGCCTCCCCCAAAATAGTTCCAGCAGATTGCCTATCTTTGAATCTTAAATGAAACCTTCCCCGTATGTTGTCAAAAATTCTCATTCAAACGACACTGTCGATTATTTGATAACTCCCAAATATTAAAAGTCGATGTTATGAAAGATTACAGCAGGAGTAATTGATTTTAAAAGGATTAGACAAATTAATACACGAGTGAGCAATATTGTTAAGAAAAGCAGTAAATATCCGATTTATGGATCAAAATGAAATATCAGGCAACCTAATAATTCCTGAAAAATCAACAAGTATACTTGTATTTGCTCACGGCAGCGGTAGTACTGGAACTAGCTACAGGAACCAGGTACTTGCGCAAGCTCTTAATAACAATGGCTTCAGTACGTTACTGTTTGATCTACTAACTGATGGGGAAAAACAAATTGATAGCAAAGCTGAAAATATTAATATGAAAATTCCAGGTATAACATTTAATAAATTCAATATCAAGTTACTAACTCAAAGACTTATCTCAATAACTGAGTGGATCCAGAATAACTATGAAACAAAGAATTTTGATATTGGATATCTGGGTGCATCTACTGGGGCGGCCGCCACACTTTATGCTGCCGCCAGATTTCACGAAGTTAAGGTTCTAGTATCTCGTAGCGGTCGAGTGGATATGGTAGACAAGCAAACACTTTCTTGTATTGTGTGTCCATGCCTATTCATTGTTGGAGGAAATGATAAAAAAGTAATTGACATTAATAAAAAAACTTTGCATCAACTTAAGAATGTAAAAAATAAAAAAATCGAGGTCATACAGGGTGCATCACACTTATTCGAAGAACAAGGGAAAATACAACAAGTTGCAAAACTATCAATTGATTGGTTTAAAACTTTTTTGGGCAGATAACTCGGCAAATTGCAATTAAGGAGAGTTACTCGTAAATCATTCAATATGAAAGTGCTCATCAAAATTTTGTTATTTCACTATAAGTAAAGTGTTAATAATCAATAATTTCAAATGCGTCACGAAAAAAATCCAGTATATGATGAATTGGTATACTAGATAAGAATAAGCGTGTTTCAGCCTTCATGTGATACTGGAAGATCGAGTCTATTTCCCCATTCTCCCCAAGAACCAAGATATAGTTTTACTTTTTTGTATCCCAAGATTTTCAAGGCAACGAATGCATTTGCCGCTCTATATCCACCCTGACAATATGTTATTATACCTGCCTCCTTTGGAATTTTGGAATAAGTTTTTGACAGTTTATTCTTACTTTTAAAAGTATCATTTTCAATATTGTTTTCCCAATCTATATTTACAGCTGACGGGATATGCCCCCTTCTTGCTGCTCTTACATCTGAACCATCATACTCTTCCTTTGAGCGAGCATCTAATATTACTATATTTTTGTCTTTCAGAGATCTTCGTATTTCTCTGAACGTAGCCAAGATGTTTTCATTTACTTGACCATTGAATTTGGAATATTTTAAGCGATTGCTTTTAACTTCAATCGGATATCCATCCCTTTTCCATTTTTCAAATCCTCCATCTAACATGCTCACTTTTTTGTGAGAAAAATAAAGGAGCAACCAAACCCCTCTTGCTGATGAGATACCGGAAGCATTGTCATAAAAAATCACATGACTTTCCCTTTGTATTCCAATATGTGAGAACAGCATTCTGGTTTGTCTATTGAAATCCTTGATGCCTCTTTTGGATGTATCAAACCAGTGTAACTGAAAAAGGTCAACATTTATCGCTCCCGGAATATGTCCGCTCTTATAATCCGAAAAAGATCGTGTATCAATTGTAATGATGTGATTTTTGGACTTGCTAACTTGTTTGTGAAGGTTTTTAGTTGATATTAATAGATTCAGTGGTATTTCTTGTACAATTAGTGTAATATATAGAATGTGTTCTTCAATCACTCTTTGTCACCAGTATCTAATGGAAAATAGTCAACGATTCAAATTAACACCCTAATGCTAATACTCCTTCTAGTAACGCATGAAATGATAATTTAAAAATACATTCTGTTTTGGCATATCGTATGTTACTGAAAGTATCCAGATAAATAATCAAATAATCCCATTTTCCTATATTGACAGGAAAAAATTCAGTTATTTTCTCACACTGCGAATCATATCTAAAACTTAATTATCACTAACTTGTTCTAAATTCTGGTAAAACCTTTAAATTGGTTAAAATTATTGTCTACATCCGACAAAACTAGTAATAACTGCAATGTGATTTACATCCCCTCTCCTCAATAGATCGACGATTACTCTTACTAAAACAGGAATAGTTACTAAAACACATGCATAATTGTGAATTTTTCTTAAACTTACTCAATCTATAATAGTAGATCAAGTGCCTGCTCAATCATCAACCATTACAATTCTTTTATCTTTAATAGTAATGTGTTTTTCATCCAGTAAGGTTTTTCTCTCTTGATAGTACATATTAGTTAATCCATTTAATACTTTTAACTCATACTACATTTCATTATCAATGCCTTCGTGAAATATTTTCAGTTCCCCAGTGAGAGATTCGTTCAAATATGTAGTGCAATACTCACAAACGGCGCCTATAGCCACTTTTCCATTGTATGTAGTGAATATATTCCAAAATTACCTGCTTATTTATCGGCTCAGCAGCGAAAATCTTACTTGCAGTCCTTGCTTAGGTTCCAATGAATATTCATACCTTTCAACATTACCTATAGGTATCAGTGCAACATCATCGCTATGACAAACAGGACACTGATAAGTCTCTACTTTCTTTAAAATTGTTGCAGTCCAATAACACTTTTCACAAAGCGCGAACAAACGATTTCTATAATTATATTCTTTTGCTAAGATCACCGTAGACATATATCGATTAATGAAAGTGAACTTGTTAATCATTTCCCTGTGTAATTACATAGACTATAGAGACTCATTAAGAACTACGAAATGCTCATATGGTTAGACAATAGGAATGAGTGGCATCTCTTCAATGATCATTCCATTAATAATGCGAAAACACGAACTGATTCAATCCATAATTGAGGAAACCGCCTGAAATAAGCAGTTTAATAGTTCTCGCACTCGATTTTTGAATAAATACGATCGGGATTTTCAGTTTTAGATTATTCTCAAATATCAATTTGTTTATACTTAATGCTCTCTAGAAGAAATGATTCTCGAGCATCTACTAAACGAGGGTAGTTTCTATGAGGTATTCTTGCGTAGTATCGTCAGTCTAGAAGACTAGTTTCTTTCACGTCATATAGTTTTTTGTTCAAATTGAACAAGTTTGTCATTTTAATAATCTTAAGAAAAGTGTTAATAATCGAAACATATTATCCATAGTTGAATGTCTTATACCGTTAAATCCAATTTCGGTAATTTTTTCAATAAATTATTGGACCTAAAATTTTTTGTCATAATTATCATAATAGTTTTATTTGTAGATATGGAAATTAGTAACGTAGCCCATTTATATTACAATGATATCTCCACAGACATCGGAACAGCCACTTTTATCTTGATTTCGTTTATTTATCTAATTGCTCAACAATACGTGTTGAGTTATTCTAGTAAGGAACCATTTCAAATCAAATTAGAGAGTTCGTTTTTTAGAAGACTTCAGAGACTAATAAGTTTCATGATTTTTTCTATCGTGATATGTTTTTTGACAATCATTTTTGAAATTTTAATTTCAGAATACTATGATTCTTTTTTATTGTTGCTAGTACTTGTTTTAACTAATTCTATAAGTATTATTGCAATGAGTATTATGGCTACAAAGTTTTTTTCGTGGTATCAAATGAGAAAAGAACAGACAATTCTCATCTACGGCTCAATGTATTGTATAGTTGCAATCACAGCTTTTGTGACTGTTCTATTTATGGGATTACTGCTTTTGCATCAACCAGAAAAGATAGATAGGGATTATGTTGTTGTCCTACCAATAATAGAACAAGGTTCTACCATTTCACTCTTAAATTATTTGTATTACTACTTAGCAATGGCTTCCTATGTCATTACGTGGGTGATAACAGGATTGCTCTTGAAGGATTACATCAAAAAAGTAGGCAAAGCAAAATACTGGATCATTTTATCACTCCCATTAGTGTTTTACCTTAGCCAATTATTAGTAACACAATTCGGTCTATTTATTCCAAGGGATGCTTCGGATAATTCTACCTTCCAAACGTGGTTTCTATTTTTCTATACTCCAAGTTCTCTCATTGGAGGAATTTTATTTTCTGTTCCATTCTTCTTAATTATCAGAAAGTCAAATACTAGCAAGCCCCTCTCAAATTTCTTGCGTATAACGGCTTATGGCCTAATACTTTTTTTTGCTGCAGGTTCAGCAACTGTTTACCATACTCCTTATCCACCATTTGGCCTTTTAACTGTATCTGCAATAGGTCCTTCTTCCTTTTTGATGGCTCTGGGAATATATTACTCTGCGAGAATCATATCGAGGAATAGAACTATAGAGAGTCAATTGAAGAGATCGGATAAGTATTCTCAATTTTTTGCAAACATAGGCTCTGCTGAAATGGAAAATGCGGTTTCAGAAATTGTTGACGAGATCAGGAAAAAATTACCACAAGATGAAGGAGTATCCCCACATGAACTCCAGTTGGTTGATAATGAAATAATAGAGTATCTTAAAAAATACCAATCTGGTAAAAGATCTAAAAAACAACTAGATGGTAATTAGGTTAATAGCAAAGAAATGTTTTAACCGTTCGTAATGATTAGAGAAGCAATCAGAAATTAATAAGGATAAAATTTTGATAGTTAGTTTGATATGATTGATGTATTCGTATCACAATCTTCATTAGATAATAATAGCAACGTAAGTACTATTAAATCACTTCAACCCAATTGAAGAAATAATGGATTCTATTTGTGGTAATGGTTCTGATATTTTTACTTCAGATTCTGAATTCACTAAAATTGTTAATAAGCCTGTTATTTCGGGATTTTCAGAGTCCGAATAGAAGTATTTTCCTTCAGATTCAAACTTGAACTTTACGAAATTATTGGGGTGAACGATAGAATTGAATAGAGATTCTCCATTATCCGTGGCTATCACAAGTCGATGGTCTTTTAAAATATCGTTATTTATCCATACGACTGTAAATCCATTAGTTAATGTTACCTTGTCAGGAACAAATTTTGTTTCATTATTTACGTTATCCATCAAAATATAGTATGTTTTTCCTTCAATTTGACCTTCCGCTACTTGCACTAATTGAGCTATTGCTGGCTGAAGGAAAGAGTCTCCTGTTCCTACGTTTAATGTCCCCTCGCTGATACTATTTTCAGTACCCGTACTGATACTATTTTCAGTACCCGTACTGATACTATTTTCAGAATTTCCTCCACGGGCGAGTTGATTACTGGGACCACCAGTAGGAAGGGGACCGCCTGAACCTCCCCCACAGTCTATTACATCATTAACATCAGTTTTTCCGTCGCGATCATTATCTATGCCGTCTTCACAATGACCTTTTTCGGGAGTGAGAGGAGGAGGTCCTCCAGGTCCTCCAAAAATGCCACAGTCTGGATCAAGACCATCAGCCAATCCGTCGTCATCATTATCTATACCGTCATCACATCTACCTGACTCATCAGTAGGAAGTTCTCCGCAAAAAGGATCTTCGGGATCACAATTGGGTGGTTCGCATGATGGGTCTGTGGGATCACAATTGGGTGGTTCGCATGATGGGTCTGTGGGATCACAATTGGGTGGTTCGCATGATGGG
>Ga0310890_10000113_pt1 | contig 21616 bp, 19 predicted proteins | sample T20D3metaG_FD_203751 | JGI IMG/M metagenome (GOLD analysis project Ga0310890, IMG submission 203751) | Lab incubated soil microbial communities from West Virginia University Organic Research Farm, Morgantown, WV, United States - T20D3 | ecosystem: Environmental > Terrestrial > Soil >... | reverse complement strand
AAGAAGTTTGTTCAGTATTTAAACCGGTTTTAGAAACAATTAGAAGGACGATGTATCATCTGGTGGGTTCACTGATGATAACGCCGGATCACCCTATTGTATCTGCGGAGAGTGACAATTCGAGAAATACACAAGGGGTGGGTTCCAATAGTATTCTAACCGTGCACAACCAAGAGCATGCTGAATTTGGAGTTACAACGCTCACCTGGAGCAATACACACGCTGCTGATGCTCTGACCTGGGCTGATCATCTGGTTACTCTCCAAGTGATCGGTGGTTCAAATGCTCACGATCCTAACCAAACTCCAACACGGGTGAAAACTTCGGAGTAAGAAGGTATAATGTAATGAACCACGCAACCCCAGATCAGATGCAGAAAATGTGGCTCCGGGAAAAGAACAAACATGACGGCACATTACCGCCAAGGTCTGGACATTATGGACAGATGGTTTCTCCGGTCACGACCGAGGTTGGTTGCGCTACCACAAGTACACTCGGTGGTCCTTTCGCTCAATCTGGCGTAACAGACGGTTGAGTGTGCCGCTATACTCCGCGGGCATAGTCATGACCTGCGTGAATTGAGCCTGTAGGCATGTAACTTCCATTATGGCCAAAAATTTCATTTTGATCTTTATAAAGGAAGTTATCATATTATGATATGCAAATTACTGTAAGGATTAATGGAGTAGATCCAAAGATCTCTGAGTTGGGAGAAGAAGGAAACTCTGAACGAATCTTTGAAGTAAAGAAGCAGAATATCATATCAAATACATCTTGTTCTATATTTTCAAAAAATGAACACGATCAAAATGCCTCTCATGTACTTGTGGATGTTGGCAATGGAGTTATCTCAAGCATCGAGCGAGGATTCCCTAGTCTTAGAGATGGAACATCATATTTATCAGACTCCCACCTTCCAAATGCACTTTTGATAACTCATTCACATGATGATCATATTGCAGAACTTCCATCTTTAATAGAAAAAATTACTAATAGTTCCAAGAATTTACAAATTTTCTGCACAGAACAATGCTATGAACAAATTGTTCAAAAGTTTCCTCACCTCTCATCCATTATTTCATCAAATTCAACTTCTGTAATAAATAATAATACTATTTCCGTGAATGTAATATATCCAAATAATAACTTTAAAGTTGATAATCTTTCAATAACTCCTATTTTGGCAGACCATGGCAGTAATACCCCTGCTGGTTCGGTCATTTATGTAGTAGATATAGATAATATAAAAATAGTATTTGGATGGGATTTTCTTTCTCTTGTAGACGTAGATGAAAATATACTCTGGAATCCTGATCTTCTTATACTGGGTACTAATAGTTATAATCCGCATCCAGAAACAGGAATGATCTCTGTTTCCGATGCATACTCATTAATAAGACAATGGAATGCTAAAGAAAGCTATATAGTACATTATAGTGGGTTAGCAGATCTTGTAGATGCTAAAAATCAATGGTTTAGAGGACCAACAAAACCTATGACCTCAGAAGAACTACAAAAAGTAGTAGACTCTAGTGGTCCTATATCAGGTGCAGAAAATCTTTATTCTTTTAAAATAACCGTAGCCAAGGAAGGAATGTTGTGGCACTCAAAAACGCAATTTGAAGAACCTTTGGAAAAATATAATGGTAGTGATAAAATAGGAAACGAACTTTTAATTGAAGGTCTTGAAAAATATGTGTTGAAATTTGAACATAATTCTATAGAAGATAATTTAAGAATCATGGTTGAGGATCGCATCAATAGACGTGATTTATCCTTCGTTAGGCCACACAAAGATAGTAATAATGATAATATAGTTTATGCCGAGGCAGTGAAAGGGGGAATGAGGACTCGTGGTCCAGAATTGAGAATGGAGGTACTCAATACAATTCCACAATCCGCACAATCACGGGAAGATTCTGCTGTTGTTAGAATGCATGCCTACAAAGGCAAAAAGGATGTTTACAAAAACGATATACGAATCAATAATTTAGATGCGGTAAGGTTGAAAAGATATCTTCAAGAAAATTTAACATAACATCTACGTGCTTAATCTATTGATATGACATAATCGGAGTTTTTCCTTTTTATATATGTCTTTAGATGGGAAAGTTCTTTTAGGTTAGAGCAAAATAGGATTTGAGAAAATATTGTTACTGTGTAATGGAGAAGACAGATAAATCATGTTTGTACCAAACTAGATATGTATTATAGTCACGCAATCAGATAGGATTAAGTTAGATTGTTTATTAAACACCTAGACTTTTGGAAGAAAAAAAGTAGGTTTACGTCCTGATATTGGGCACTGACCTATACTACGCATAGATTGTATTTCAACAACTACTTCCTTTAGGACACTACGTTACTATCCTCTTCTGCTGATTGACCTTGATAAATTGGAGATTCGGAATACCTATTTCCATCACTTGACTGTCAACATACGTTATTCCCTGAGGTAAGTAAGCCTTCTAATATAGGGATTGGTGAAATAATTCCTATAACCCTGACCGTGTATGAAGGTGAATTTGACACATTCATATTACCACAGCCGGCGTAAAAGGTCATTCCAGCTGGAACGCTTCCGGCTGCAATGGTATCTATCACAACATTCTTTTTATCTATGACAGTGATTGTGGCTGAAAATGCGTTTGTTACATACATATTATTATAACTACCTGGGTTGAACGTTACTCTAGCTGGGCTGTCTCTTCCTTTTATGGTATCTATAGCTCCATCTTTTTGGGCAAAGGCTTTAGATATTCCAGTCGAATCAGTATAAATTACAAACTATAACGAAATTATAAGCACACGCCTAGACCAATGTTATCAAGGAATTTGATTGGTAAGATGAACTTACATATATAGAAAATTAGTTTATAACAACCGATTATCAATCAATTTGTTTATTAATCTAATCTTCTCTCAAAATGCTTAGAAATGATGCATTATATTTCCAGAAAGTCTGAGAATTATTGTTATTGAAATTATGATAATAAGTCTCAGATAATTAATCGTGATGTATAATAAAGGTGTTCTTAGTATTTTAGGAAGAGTATATTTGAATACTAAATTGTTTATAGGAACATCTGCAATCATCTTGTTATTTGGACTCACCACTGTCTCTACAGACACTTTATTAAGCTCAGCAACCCCAAATTTGGATCAAACCAAAGTTAATTCGTATAATGAGCCAATCAATAATCATCTTTTAAGCTTGAATGTACTAACTAATAGTCTAGAAAACAGACTTTATGGAGTAGCTTCTATATTGGAATTTGCAAGCAACCTACCGGAAATGAAAAGTGTGCCTAATGTGAGCTTGTTGAATACTACTCTGGAAACCCTCCATGGAATTCCACAAGACTCAGATTTACAAAAAAGAAACATTGCACAGGAAATCTTATCCCACTATCATGAAATTGCTGGAATAGCATTCATTATGCCTAATGGTGATACCTACTTCATGGAACCTTATGCCTTGCAAAGCAATCAGACTAAAAATAATCTTGCTTACAGAGACTACTTTAAAGGATCTATTGCTACTAACGACACCTATCTTGGAGACATAATTACTTCCACATCTTCGGGCGTTAAACGTGCTATTGTAGCAGTACCCGTATTTACCGAAAAGAATAACGGAGTTTTAACAGGGGTTTTGGTTGGATCTATAGAATTAGGCCTTTTGAACAAAGAACTTCAATCATTAGATTTATCTCAAGGTCAACGAATTGTATATGTTGACTCCAACGATACTAAGTTAGCAGATTCTGATAGGAGACTTTTTACAAATAGTAGTGAAACATTTTCTAATCTAAAGAGTTTCCAGAATGCCAATGAAGGAAAGTTCGGTTCCATTGTGGAGAAAGTAGGCCAAGATAACATGCTAGTAACATACTATCCAATGGAGGCGCTCCAAAATAGGTGGATAGTACTTTGGATACAGCCCATTAGTTAGCAATATGGGCTACAATAGTAACAAGTTTTTGACTGAACAAATAGATCCAATCGGGTGCTCTTTTACATCATCCTTACTACGGACGATTCATTAATACATCTCTCTATAATCAAATAATAATTTAACAACGGATATTAATTGTGCCCAATGTAGTACTACGCTAAAGTCATTGACTATTGGAAATGAAATCTTATATACCAAATATAAGAAAATTCCCAAGTTGTCAATCCAATACCCACAATGACTCCGATAAGTTAAACCCGTTGTGAAACCTAAGTGAATGTCCTTTTGATTTCCGTCAAAGCCCCCAACCATATTAGTCTCTTTATTCTCCTCGCTGCATTACATTGGTAGAATAAATGCGGAATCTGTTTATGACTTGAATCACTACATACAGAACTAGAGTAAAAAATGGATTCAATTAATAGGTCTACTCTACTGACTTCGTTTCATTATTCCAAAATCTTGAGAATCAATAATATTTAGATCAAGAATAACAAGATGACAGCATGTCTCTTTCCGAAGCATTTACAAACCAACACATGAAAAAATGGATTGAGGGCTGGAATACCCATGATATAAAAACAGTATTGTCTATGTATTCGGAAAATATGAATTCTCCAGTCCCAAAATCAAAATTGTATTTCCAGATCGTAATGTATCTAAAATAAAAAACAAAAAAGACACGAGGAAGTATTGGTCATACGCGTTAAAATAGTATAACTTTCCCAGCCTAAAGTTAGGTTAAGGAAGTAATAGCGAATAATGATAAGATTATCTTAGAATATTACGCTACCTTGGATGACAAGCACAAAACTTCTGTTATTGAGAAGTTTGAGCTTAATAACGGATTGATAGCAAAATCAGATGTGTTTTATGGTGTAGAAGAAATGATTTGACAATACTGTTAGCTGATTCTTGATGTTTTCTTCCACGACATAAATTCTTTGACTCTTGTGCAATTTATCCATTGTCAAATTCGTTTCAATATTTTTGCCAAACCAATACTCCAAGAAATCACATAGAAATCCACAAATGAGAATTAGCGTCGTGATGATCAATTGAAAACATCAATCCCAATATACAAAGTCTCATCAAATTTATATCTGGGTAGGTCGATCATCGTTGCAACTGGCCCGACTGTAAGCCCGTTTGGTAATCCTAGACTTGCTGACAGGGCATTAATTTGGAAATATCATTTATTACGCTCTCTATTTTGTTATGGAGATAATGCAATAAAGCATCATATGAATCTCTTTTTCTATTTGCGACTTTAGTAATAATTGGTAGTCTATTCACTCTGCCTTATGTTTTTTTGATGCTGACCTTTTCTAACCCACTAATTACAATTGTTTTGGTAAGAGGCAGATATGTATTGCAGAGTGTTCTGACACCTTCTAGTTTAAGGTCGATGCTGGATGCAAAGACCAAGTCACTGGATTGTCAAAATAGTAAATCAAGTCTAATTAGTGAAGGTATGAGTCCTATCAAACACATTTCTCTAATATTCTTCCTAATCGTTTATTGGCAGGGTATTATTTGTAAAATCAACTAGGGAGAAATATTGTCTATTATAGTAGTACCATCATTAGTTTTCATAATGCTTCTATCTAATATTCTAGTGAATATAGATCTTGTCTCAGCTGATACATTAGTCGCTAGTATAGATGTTGGAGATCACCCTTTGCTATTCGAATATGATCCTAATAGTGGAAAGGTCGATATATCGAGTCGTGATTCTAATGCTCTGAATTCTACTGTTGCGCCGTGGGGTTGCACGCCTGAATTAACAAAGGGCTGCATTGATATGACAAATGCTTCTAGCACTTATCTTAGTATTGCTATAGGTGCCGTAGTTGGTGCGTTCATAAGCTGGTTGGTATACGCCTTACAGAAAAAGTCTACTATTAAACAGGAAGAAAACCTCAAGAGGCTAAAAGAGTTAGATGAAAGACATGACACCATCTTAGAATTAATACAACAATTCCAAAAACATCAAGAAAAACTTCTTGATCAAATACTCAGTTTGGATAAGAAAATTGACGCTGCAGTTGAAAAGAAAGGGAGTACCACATGATATCATGCGATCAATTTCCATCTTAATCTGATACAGTGAGTTATTCGAGAATCACTCATCAAATTATGATGTGTATTTATTGAAAGAACAGTTGATAAATAAATTGTTATAGAAAATTAAGAATAGCCTACAAGAACGTTATAGGTTTTCCTCTACATCACCACCAGTTTCTGATCACCGCACATCTTCAATACGAAGCACAGAAACATATACCATGACTTGGACACCTTATCCAAATGGTGTCTGCCCCAGAATGTTGCCCGGAGGGCTGTAGCGGCACACTAGAAAGTCCATTCCACCGGCGCTGGAGAACCCGCAGCCGACCTCATGGGTGTTCTGCCATACCATCGCAGTATAATGACCAATACCTGGCCCAGAACGTTGGCCGTCGTCATACTTCGACTTTTCGTCGGCCCACAATTGGGCTAGTTCCACAGGAGAATTGAGGCCAGCGACCCCCGAAGCAATGTTCTCGTTTTTAGCACCGTGGGGAGTAGCATCGCATCGTTGGTCATCGCATACAAGCCCAAGTGTCGTCAAATGATTAGCCCAACTCTGGGAGTCGGTCGCGAGGCTGTTGCTCCAAGTCAGTGGCTGAACTCCAACGGCTGCGCGCTCTTGGTTATGGATATTTAGCATGGTATTTTCGAGATCTGTCTTTGATTGGGCTTGTGAGATCTGCACCATATACGATAACACTGTCAAAAATATCGTAATATACAAAATTAATGCTAATCCTTTAGGTACTTTTTTATACATAATTTATAACTAATCGATTTTGATAGTTTCTTATTTATTTTTCGATCAGGTCATGTATAATGAAGAAATTTTGCAGAGGATCCCAATTGTTATTTTAGTTACGATATAAGAAATAAATGAAATCATACTCAAGTATTAAAATCTAAGAAATACCCACGAAATCTAAATATTTTGGTGAACGTCGTTCTTAGAATAACTGAGCTTAGCCCGTGTAATTTTGCTTCTCACTACACTTTAAATTGGCCACGCGGAGGTAATTCCTGAAGGGCCCAAGCGTTGCCATCCGGATCATTAAAATAAATGAACTTTCCCCAGACTTGTATATCGACATCTGTAACATTCACTCCACGCTTTTTAAGTTCATCATGAGCGGCCTGAGCATCCTTGACTACCATCTGTAAACCCTTAATGCTACCAGGTTTCATGCTGTCTGCAATACCAATCCCAAAGCAAATTGAACATGCAGAACCCGGTGGTGTCATTTGAATAAAACGTAGATTCTCGTTCACCGTATGGTCATGGTCTAAATTAAAACCTACTTTATCTTTATAAAAATCACGTGCACGATCCACGTCTGTTACCGGAATTGCAACCAATTCAAGTTTCATTTCCATCAGATAATCCCACCAGTGCTATAGGTAAACAAGACAATATTTAAAAACGAGTGTTTGGTCTGATAAGTATCTAGATAGATATCCATTAATACCTATTATAAATCCATGAATAAAAAGATAGGGCGGAATTGATTGTCACAGAAGTAATCATCTTCTACGCATGCTGATCTCTTTAAGTCTATTTGCGATATAACTGAGATTTCGAAACCTTATATCGAAAATACTATCCACAACATCTTTTGCTCCCAAATCATTCCGCAAGGTCAGCCCTGACTATTAGTCACGGGTCTAAATCTCCTTTCAACTAAGATAGTCGGCATTGATGCTATAGGAATTTAATATATTCAAATCATGAATCCGTCAAGACAGCTAAAGGTTATTGATTCATTGAAATTATTTTGGTATTCCCATGATAGCAATGTTCTTATCTAAATTCATTTCTGATAGTATATTTTTTTCACGTAACACCTCTCAACCAACAACAGAATAAAAAGGAGATTCAAATGATATAAGAAATGAAGGGTGGTCAAAGAATAATAGAAATAAATCCCACATTTTAAGAATTAATGAGCCAAGATGGTAGCCATCATCAAATATAAGCAAAAAGATTTTCGACCATATATCTGCCTATATTACACTCTTCTTAACAGTATCTAATGAGAATCTTAATTCTCATTAATACCCTGGAAATAATTAATGTGATGCTCAAAGCATATCTATCAAGATTCATATTATTATCTATTCTCATAGTCGGATCAATTATGATTCTATTTGTATCATCATCTACAAAACGTATTTTCGCAAGTTACTGAATCCTCATCTAAGAGTACTACGTTTATTAATTCCAATACTACAGGATTAGAACTGCTAAATGATACAAATATAAAACTTTTAGACAGCCTTGGGCTCGCCACGGTTTACCAACCACTGGAAAGAGAAATTGTAAAAATAATGGATATTGCCTATCAATCGATGAATTTAACTAATTCTTTTGGGACATTTCCTTTATCAAATCTCACTGCCGATATGCAACAAAAGTATCGCGGGATACCGAGCGATCAGGATATAGACAAAAGAAATGAAGCCAAAAGTCTTCTTGAAGCCAATCCCTACTTATCATTCATCGGAATGACTTTTCCGAATGGAGATACTTATTTTAGTGAACCTTACTATCCGTCTCACGCAAATAGTTCTGCTTACAATTACGGGTATAGAGATCACATTATAGGTGCATTAGAATCTAAAAGTCCATATTTTAGCAACGTTATCACTGCAGCTTCAACTGGTAAACCGCTAGTTGTACTAGCTAGTCCCATTTTTTCAGGAGAGACAGTGAATAATACTATGATAGGATTACTAGCACTAGGATTCAACTTGAAGCAATTTGATAATTTGATAAAATCAGAATCCTTAGATCTGAATGATACTAGGCTATTACTTATGGATAATAACGGTACTGAAATATCTGATTCAGAATTTAATACAAGTAAACTAGAAACATTCAAGGGCCTTCAGAGCATTGATAAAGCCAGAAGCGGCCAAGTAGGATCCATTGTGGAATTCATTAATGGCAGAAATATTTCTGTTTCCTATGCGCCAATTGACATAACTCAATCTAAATGGATATTGCTATCCATCACGCCTAACTAATAAATTATCAGAAAATTTAGTAGTTCTTATGACTTTTGGCTATTAGGACTAAATCATTATACCAATGATCATTCTCATTAACTGTATTCAAACTCATGTGGATATCCACATAATTTCCATCGAAGCCTGCATCAAACCTTAATAAATCTCTAATAAACATGGTAAAGCCTTATTTACATGTGAAATAATTTGCAATATGTAGGAAGTTAATCACAGGATTTGCAAACTATGAAAAAAACCTTTTCAATATTTGGTCCTTGTAGTTTTACTTTTGCTATGCTACTGTTATTTTTTTATATGCCTTCCACTTATTTTCCCACTACTTTTGCCTTGTCGCCTGCTTTTGAACCCCAGGCTATCAATGATCAGAGAAATGATTGGATTCAAACTTTTGGCAATGAAAGTATCAATCTAAAATCCAATTATAGCGATCTATTGGAGATAGATTATCTTAGCGATGGAAAAACTTTGAAAGCCACACTTTGGTTAGGATCAGATTCGGAAAATGCTTCCATATATAACCAATCTTCAAAAAGGATTAGTTATGGTATGCTTATTAAAATCGCTAGTTATAACATAAACACTGGATTTAGTGGAGCAGATTACAATTATTATATTGAATGGGTTAACGGAAAATGGAATGAATACCTTTATCAATTATCCTCAACGGGCAGTCAAATACTTTCATATTCTAAAACAAATTATACCGAATTCTTTGGTGGTCCCACAATAGGACCAGGATATGTTAAACTTAATTTGAATCTGAGCTATATTGAAAATCCGAGTGAATATGGCATATTATTCTACACTACGGATTCTTTTAATAACAATGAAGTTAGTGATTTTACAGATTGGGTCGGGGTTCCTCCATCTGCTATGACTATGGTAACATCTCCAAAGGACATTGTGGTTACACAAGGGGAACAACTACTAGTTCCTGCTAATATCTTATCAACATTCTCTAACAATGTTACCGACATCACTTTTAATAAAGCCAGCAATGATGACGGCTCCGAGTTTAACTCTAGTGGTTTATATGCATCTATTGAAAGAATCCAACCTTCATTATTTAAGATAAATGTATCTCCACAAACACCCCTAGGTTTCTATACTATTCCTTTTTCAGCTTCATTATTCATAGATACAACGATTGAATCTAAGGAGTCTGCACCTTCTTATAATGAGAGTGGAATTATGAAATCTGGTCTTCAAACATCCAAAAAATATCCCACATTTGGCTATGTAACTAATCCATCAATGAATTTGACAATTACTGTGACGCCTCCGATTAGTTTTGATGAACAGTTTAAAGAGTTCTGGAGCGTATATGGCCAACCCATAAGTATTATTGCGGGAGGATTTGCAGGCGGCTTTGCCTCACTAGTCTTTGCAAAATTTAGAAAAACAGATAAACAATCTAAAGATACTAAGAGTTAAATAAACTTGCGTAATGAGAGTTGAAGACTGTGTTCGTATCAATTGATGATGCTAGTCTCCTCTTATTGGACCTTCTAAAATATCAAAAATTAAGTGAGTCTTTAGTTATTGCTAATATGATTTTATGCTTTAACTTTGATAAATAAGAATTTGAAACAGATGCCTACTTGAGACTATTTGAAGATATCAAAGTTGAGTTACAGTATCAGATCAAATCTGTTTTACATAACACCAAAACCCATCTCTATTTGAGTAACTATTTGAATAAGAATCTGAGGCAATACAATTCTTAATCGTTAATCTCTAATAAATAAAATAAGGGTAAGTATTTATCCTCATGTCATAGTTATTTGAAATTATAATTTGTTCTCCGTTTTTCATTATTCGCAATGCAAGGGCACAACACTTTTATCCTGAATTGTCAACTGTGCATGTAAGATATTTTAATTAGGGTAAGAATGCCACAAATCATTAAGGAGTAACAGTACTTTTAGATACTTCGGTAAAGTTCATTTTGCCTTGATAGGATCAACATGCTGAATTCTCTCATCTTACTACAACATTGAGTATTACAAGTTATCTGCTCTTATGACTAAAAGAAAATTCTGTAAATACCTATACTAGTAACGAGATTTCTGTCCTCCTCTGTGTTCAAGAAAGTCGAGAATTTAAGTAATATATCTATGCTAACAAAGCAATGATCGAGATCACACTGAAGCAGATCTAACAATTACTTTTAATTGCTTGATATGGATGTAAAAGTTATGGTTACATCTAAACCTCAGAATATTGTATTTGTTCATGGTTCATGTCACGGGGGCTGGTGTTGGAAGAAAATATTACCCTATTTTGATTCTAATGAATTCAATATCTATTCACCAACCCTTACCGGGTTAGGTGAAAGAAGCCACCTTGCAAATGAAACGACTGATCTCTATACCCATATAGAAGACATTTTACAAGTATTCAAGTATGAAGATCTTTTTGATGTGATTCTAGTGGGCCATAGTTATGCAGGAATGGTAATAAGTGGAGTTGCAGAAATGATTCCTGACAAAATTAAACTATTGATATATCTCGATGCTTATATTCCTCAAGATGGAAAAACAGCTTTTGATCTTGTTCCTGGACTATTGGATCTATACAAAGGAAGAATTATGCAGGATCAAGATAAACCTTGGCTTGTAAGGTCTTATACACCTGTTGAATTTGGTCTCTCAGACAAAAAGGACATTGAATGGGTGGAACCAAAACTCGTTCCTATGCCATGGCATACACATACCCAACCTCTTGTAGTTCATAACAAACAAACAATGAAAATCCCAAAGGCATTCATTACTTCAGCGGAGTTCGAAGGCATGTTTCAAAGACAAAATGAGGAAGAAAAGTGCAAATGGGATTGTTATGAACTCAAAAGGGGTCACGATGTTATGATCACAGCTCCAGAAGAACTGTCAAGGATAATATTGAACATAGTATCTAAAGAAAAATAGGCAATTCTAGCGGTTATATTCAAATTTCATTTTTTTACTCCAGACAACTCTGTCTGGTCTTTATCAGGTCGTAAATTGTTTCATATTTGACGGTGTTGTCGATTTTTCTACTAGTAAGTAAAACTAGATCCTAAAACTAGGTATGCAAACGGTCATACGCTACTTTTATTTTACCTGAATCGATATTCGATCCATCTAATATGTATTCAAGTTGAGAGATAGTCTCACCTGGTACGAAATTTTAGTATCTACAAAAACCTAAGAATTTGTGGATACATAAATACTACGATTGAAGATTAGCTCAAATTTGTTTCACATACTCCCAAACCCGTATCAGATCTGCAACAAATCTTCATATAACCTATCGACAATGAGAGTTTTCGTAATTTGTTTGTTCTGCACACATCTCTAATTGAACCTTTTCTTATACTACATTATATTCTAGTTAAAGATCAAATCAAAAATCATTCCGCAACCATTGAAGCATGCAGTTTTCCTTTAGTATTCACTTTTTGCCGAAAACAATTAATGCGATTTTTCAGATGCAGCATTGGCTAGCAAGGATTAATTTACCGATGCGATTGAGTCCATGAAAGGTATAATGAAATGAGATGCGAGAACCCCGTCATGAATCAGATTCTCGATGCTTATAAACCAATTTGGTCGCTAAAACATGCCATATCTCTAATGGGCTGGGACTTTGAGACATACATGCCTGGAGGAGGAACAGAGGAAAGAGGAGTGGCAGATTCTCAGCTTAGCATGTTGCACAAGGATCTACTGCTAAATAAAGATTTTATCGGGCTTGTTGAGTCAGCAAAGAAGCAGGGTAGCCTTGATGACTTAGAGAGGGGCGTTGTAAGAGTTCTTGATAGGGAAATAACTAAGCAGATCAAGATACCCAAAGAATTGACTGAAGCAGAGTCTTTGGTGAGGATAAGGGGAAACATGGCATGGAGGGAAGCGAGGACCAAGTCTGATTTTAAGCTATATGAACCTCACTTGAAGGAAATGATCGAAATAAAAAAACAAATTATTGCAAAGAGAGGTTATGAAAAACATCCGTATGATGCACTTTTGGATACATTCGAAGAACAGCTTACTGTCAATGACTTGGATAAAATATTTGGTGAATTGACCCCTCGTATTCAAAAACTTGTAAAAAAACTCGTAGATTCAAACAGCCCGTTCTGCAAAGAGAACAAACTTGTAAAATCAAAGTATGATATTACAAAAGTGGATGAACTCAATCGTGATATTTTGACTCTTCTACAATACGACATGAAACGATTCAGAATGGATGTTTCCACTCACCCTTTCACTGAGACTATGGGCCTCAACGATATCAGAATAACTACTCGCTATGAAGGAACTGATTTCAAAAAGTCAATATTCAGTACCATTCACGAAGCAGGTCATGCCCTATATAACCTACAATGTGATCAGTCGTTGTCCTTTACTCCTATTGAAGGCGGGTCTTCGCTTGGACTCCATGAATCTCAGTCAAGGTTTTGGGAGAACATTGTGTGCAGAAGTTTACCCTTTGTTCAATTGATAGGTCCATTGATTAGAAAACAAGTAAATTTTGCAAACCAAACCACAAATGATGAATTGTACCTTTATTTTAACAATGTCAAGGCTGATTTCATACGGGTTGATGCCGATGAAGTGACTTACAATTTACATATAGCAATAAGATATGAGATCGAAAAAAAAATATTTGGAGATGAGCTAGGTGTCTCCGAGATTCCTGAATTCTGGAACGATAGAATGGAACAGCTGCTTGGGGTGAGACCAACAACAGATTCACAGGGAATGTTGCAAGATACACATTGGAGCAGTGGCCTCTTTGGTTATTTCCCAACCTATACTCTAGGAAACTTGGTTTCAGCGATCATTGCTTCAAAGATGCGCAAAGATGTGGAAAATTATGAGGAAGATATCAAGAGGGGTAATTTTAATCCCATCAGAAAATGGCTAAAATTGAAAATACACCAATATGGATCTGCTTATGCCCCCAAAGTGCTTCTTGATAGGAGCCTGAATGAAGGCTATAACCCGGATTACTTTGTTAACTACCTTGAGACTAAATATCTTGGCTCCTAAACCCATACCTGTTCGATTAGATCTAAATCTTGATTCTTGCAATCCTAACGGAAATTTCTCACCTATGATACTAAGATTTGAAGAACAATTGAATTTTAAAATAGAAAAACTATTAGTCCCTGCACCCTGCAGTACTTTATTCCAACGAACAGACACATTGTTTGGGTAACGATAGTGTTTAAGAGTTGGAGCCAAATTTAAGTAACTTCATCATCAAGAAAAGTGTCAAAATCCAATTTAACAAAATCAAACATTTTTCCCGAATTTTTTAATAAAGCAGCAATGGTGATAATTCTTAAAAGTTATCTATAACTTAAATCCATTTGGGCCGTAGGTTCTTTAGTTAGTTCTTTTATCTAAATGCATCAAACATATTCATTCCATCCAACTGTTCTTAATGAAGTATGCCATCATGCTAATAAAGATCATGATTATATAGCTGCATGTTTTATGATGAAACATAAAATTGAGAAAAATAATAATACCGATGATATTTCTTGCGATTTTGATTCTAGGTTTCAATGATTTAGATGTGAGGGCTCAAGAAAGTAACTCTACAATAGTGTTGAACCCTGGTGCAACTAACAGCGACAGCCAGAATCCTATCTCGTCAGCCAATGTTACTGTTCCCGCAGGAACTAATGTTACTTGGGTCAATAAAGACTCTTCTCCTCACATGTTAGTCTCTGGATCCCCAGAAGAAGGTCCAGATAACATATTTTATGGCGACTTCTTTGGTACAAATGAAAATTATACTGTAACCTTTGATAAACCAGGATTGTATTCTTACTATGATCCGGCATGGAGTCATATTAGGGGAGAAATAACTGTAGAGAATCCTGAATTTTCCCCCAATCTAGGATCGAGCCTGAATACATCCAGTCTAGGCGGTATTAAGGAAAACCTCGTACCAGATTCTAATACAAATGTTGATGTAACTAATTCTGATGGGAATAGGACAAACACGGAGAATGATTCATTCTCAATCCCGACCTCGTCTTTTCTATCATCATTTCCTAGCTCTGCCACAAATGATACAAGTGATCAATCTTTCCCACCATCCTCGTTAGCCTCTGATCAGGCCCTTTCAGACATATTCAATAAGGTAGGTCCCTTGCTGGGCCTTTTGATGAGTGGGGCTAATTCTTCCTCTTCTTCCTCCTCTTCACCCCTCTCCTCTTTCTCGCAATCAAACGAATCCTTTGGTGCAGGTAGCTTTGATAACCAATCCTCATTTCCGTCTTCCACCATCCAATCCGCAAGCCCTGATCAGGCCCTTTCAGACATATTCAATAAGGTAGGTCCCTTGCTGGGCCTTTTGATGAGTGGAGGTGGTTTGCCCTCTTCTTCCTCCTCTTCACCCCTCTCCTCTTTCTCGCAATCAGATGGAGTGTTTGGACAAGGGTTGATGGATACTGCCAATTTCAGTAACAGTGAATCTGGAGATGTACTGTTATCGGATCAAAACTCTAGTTCACTTCTAAATGATACTTTTACTTTACAAAATAAATCCATCACTTTATTAGATGAAGAAAGGGTAGCAGTTCAGAAAGAATTGATAAATATTCTTAAGAAGGCCTATAGTGTTGGAGCTGAATTACCAGAACTCCCTTCATTTTTAGATGAGGGTGACAATGCCACCATTTTCATCAAAGTTAACGTCATTAACCCAATTGATAAGATAGCAAATGCGTCAGATTTTCCAATCAAAATAAATTATGAATATGGGGATGGTATACCATCAGTGAGCTACACTTACGCCAATGATGCTGGGCGGATCGAAGCCGTACCTGCAAGTATTTATGCAATACTTGCGGATCCATCTCAGACTAGTGATCAGGGCAAAGATACCTTCTTGAATTCTTATACGACTTCATACTCGAAAGGGTGCTCTGGTCATATAGACTATTCAGAAACCAAAGACTGCGTAATTACCAAAAAATATACTGATATGACAAACAATATCAATATAACTTCAGGAAGTTAATCAAGCAGAGATAGATCCCATGTTCTTATTTTTTTTGCCACATCTTTGACCTTTTAGAAATGGGGATAAATTTTGTAATGTTATTTCAAACGCAAATAACAATTTTCGTATAAAATCTCTAGTTCGTTACTTGTAAAAGAATAATAAGAAAAAAGTTTAATGAATTAGATCACTTGATTATCATACCTTAGAGCCTTCAATAACCCCAATCATACTAGATTTGGGGTATCGAGTTTGAATATGTTTCCATCCGGATTGGGCTAAAATTGATTTATACTCTTCCATCGTTCTTTCTCTTCCGGTTGTAGCACACATCATATGAATATCGAATAATTTGGAAAAATGTGATGTAATTGGGTCAGGTACTATATGTTCAACAATCAATATTTTGGATTTGTCAGATGCAGACTTGTGAATTTTTGAAAGTATTTTTATACACTCGTCATCATTCCAATCATGGAGGATCATCTTCATTATATATAGATCTGCTGAGGGGACGTGTTCAAACATGTTTCCTTTAATATATTTACAACGATCCTGTAACCCCATTTTATTAGGCCATGATGAGTCTTGATTGTTGACGACAGGTTCCAATTCTAAAATCGTTCCATTGAGGTGATTATATTTTGATAGCAAATGACTTAAAAGATGTCCTTGACCACCACCAATTTCACAAATATTAGAAATATTGGAAAAGTCATATCCGGCTAGTGCCTCTATTACCATGGCAGTATGCATTGCCGAATAACTGCTCATTGCATAATTGAAGATTTTAGAATATTCTGAATTATTGCCTGCATATTCAAAAATGTTATTTCCATATTCGGAATTAAATGCATTTTGTTGTCCATCTTTAATTATTCTTGATAAATGTTTCCATATTTGGTAATGTTCTGGTCCTTCCTCTAAAAGCAGAACTCCTTGAAGAGTGTGAGGATGATCTTTCCTTAGTAGTTCTCCTAAAGTGGTGATTGAGAATCTATGGCCGTCCTTATCTTCCTTTAAAAAACCCAAAGATGCTATTGATCTAAGAATACGATATGCCATTGGCTCGTTCAGATTCAAATCCTGTGCAATTTGACCTGTTTCTTTAGGATTTGTTGATAAGTAATCAAATATGCCCAATTTGGCTCCTGTATATAGTATTTGGCTTTTCCATCTACCAAAAATGATATCCATTGTTTTATCAAATTCAGACATATGCTTATTCTATCAAACTTTTTATTATATGTTAATCAAAAATGATGAATTTCATCCAATTGCATTTCTGCTATCCAAGCCATTTTTTCATTTCTTTAACTTCGGCACAGAAAATATAGGATTATATTCTGTTGAGATGAGCCATATGATTAATTATCTGATTATCAACGAAAAATTAGGCGGTCAGTCAACCTTCAAATGTTTTATTAATCTCGAAGTCCAGGGCAAATATCTAATAGCCTTGGTTCAAATATATCTCCTATCTCCTATTTATCCAATATTGTTTCGTCAACTATAATTATCTCCAATGCCACATAAGAAATGTACCTGTGCCATTTTTGTCGACTTGATCCTTATAGATCCCTACCGAATTACTCAGAAAAGAGAGTTCACCTGTACCACCATCATCAAAAATTGCTATTCCGTTGCTATCAAAACTACCATCTGGGTTGTAATTACCAATCGCATAAAAGTTATACGTTGCTATATCTCTATTCTCAGTAACATACTTTGATTTTCCTTGGATATAGGATGTGTCATTATTTCTGAAGGTTTCACTGCCATTTCCCTGGGCAGTTATGTTTACGGTATCGTTAATTATTCCCTCGCCTGTAAAATCTGCGGAAATACTACTGTTTGCAGTTTCTGGTTCCTCTGGCGTAGTCTCATAGTGTTGTACAAGAAATGGCTTGCCCAAATTTACAACTTGAGAGGGATTGGTGTTATCAAGAGCCTGGGTGTATTGAGAGATCGTAGCCAAAGAAGAGAGTTACCAATCCAACAATTAATGTTAAAACATAAATGTTTATCATGATAAATTTCATTTCGATCTCTTTCATATCATTTGATTAATAAGTTTGTGTAATATTTCATGAACGAATTTTGATGATGATATGGATCATGATTTTGTAAATATTACTTACTTTATGGTTTGATGATCCTTTTGACATAGATACTAATCATGGTGACCCCACCTAAATTGCTCGGTCATCAAACTCCTATAAAAACCGTGATTTCCACCTAATCCGCATAACCTAGGCCTCTATATACTAGACAATCTTTACAATAATCGTTAAAAAAATAATGAATATTGATGATTTTCTTTTTAACTTGAAATTATGTATACCCATAAAGTTTGATCATATAGGAAATATTGACCTGGTGAATAACCATCTTCATAAAAACTGATTAAATCCTGTACAGCTTAGTCGAGTTGCAATTAGGCCAATAACTGTAAAATATTAGAGCTCTGAATAATGAGTATCTGTGATTATTATGGAACATCAAGGAAATGGAAAAAACCCCAACAAGAACGATTTAATGCCAAACATGAATTATCCTAATCAATTTAGATCGATTATGGATTGGTGGCAGCAAAACTCACCTATCGCTTGGAGCGAAATGTATACTGAATATATTACTTATGTTACATCCATGACTGAAATATACAAAGAATACATTAAACGCTCAGAAAAAATGACGGAGTTGTATAGAGAATTGGCAGTAAATACCGAAAAAATGACTGACCTGTATAAAGAGTCAGTTAAGAGTACCGAAAGACTGACCAATCATTGGTTAAATAAATTTCCTAATCCTCCATCTTCAAAAGAACAAAGAAAAGAAAAACAAATTAATAAACTAAAAACTAAAAAATAAAAAATGACTATTATTAGAAATTATTCACAAACAAACTTGAAAATATTATGCATTTTCCACATAATTTTATCAGAATAAGATCTCTATTTTAAGGACATTGAGCTAATAAAGTAGAGTGAAATTTCTTTCACATATCGCTCAACCCTCTCTACCTATTAGTAACCACATTCCAAATTGAAATTATCTTAAATTAGGTCAACTAGTAACTCTTTTGTTTTGAAAGCAACTTATGAGAAAGGGAATTGTCAAAAATGCATAGTAGTCCGTGATCAAATTGACAAAAATCAAGTCTTTTAGATAACTTTTTGTCCATTGGAAACAAATAATACCTTGTTACAAATTGATATACTCATACTATAAACCAATATTGAAACTGTTGCTAATCCAAAAAAACCGTACGTAAATTCTCATCCAATGAATCTAAAATATCCATATCTTTTTGATTGATGTGGAAATCAAACACCTGACTATTTTCTAAGATTCTTTCCTCATGGTTAGATTTTGGAATTACAACCAAGTCATGTTGTAAACTCCAACGTACAAGTATTTGTGCAGGAGTTTTTTCATAAGCCATTGCAATTCTAACTATACTAGGATCATCTAGTCTTTTGCCCCTTGTTAATGGACTATAAGCTTCCGGATGAATTGAATTGCTCTTGCAGAACAGTAACAGATCTTTCTGATACAAAAATGGATGAAATTCCACTTGATTAATGGCAGGTACGACATCGGAGCTTTGTATCGTTTCTCTCAAGTCATTGATAGAATAGTTACTTACTCCAATTGCATTCACTTTTCCATTTCTTAATAGCTTAATCAGAGCCTTCCACGTTTCATTAGTCTTTCCCTGAATTGGCCAATGTATGAGGTAGAGATCCACATAAGATAGTCCAAGTCGTTTAAGGCTAGATTCAAATGCCTCCAGAGTTGAATCATAGCCTTGGTCGCTGTTCCAGACCTTTGTAGTGATAAAAATGTCTTCTCTTTTTACATCACTATCCTTCAATGCCTTACCAACATCTGATTCATTACCATATATCATAGCGGTATCAATGTGCTTATAGCCAATTTTCAATGCATATTTGACTGCTTTGACGGTTGATTTTCCAGAGGGTACTTGATAAACACCTAGTCCAAGCCTTGGGATTTGAATCCCATTATTTAATTTAGCCGTTGAATTCAAGGTAAATGACATACAAAAAGTACATCTTTAGATCCGACTTAACTCTATCTATAACAGTCTACCATGATTACTGAATTTACCTACTAGCTCTTATAACACTGGGGAAATCTAATACCTGCCAATCCCTTAAGCCCGGTGGAAGTTAATTTTCCCTATCAATCATTAAATCTCTTCAAAATTTTCATTTTAATACCATTTTTTGGCCTGAGTGTTACTAGTGGGTGTAGTTTTATATTTGCTATATCTTTTTCTTCAAGTGTAATCTTCCAATTATTGATAATATTCGCTAGCACTATAATACCTTCAATCCAAGCTAACGGTTCTCCTATGCATGATCTGGGACCACCACCAAACGGAAAATAGCTAAATCGTGGCATTGATGCTCTAAATTTTAATGACCATCTTTCAGGATCAAACTTTTCAGGATCTGAAAAGTACCTGACATCATGATGCATTAGATACTGACTCATAATAATAACTGAGCCAGAAGGTACTGAATACTTTTCATTTAGATTATAATTCTGGATAGTCTGACGACCTATAGCCCAAGAAGGGGGGTAGAGTCTCATTGACTCCATCAAAACTTTTTCTGTAAATTTTAGTCGTGATAAATCTTTAACGGTGATAATTTTTCTGTTGTTCTTATCGTCTTCTTTCTCTTTAGGTATAGCGTCAATTTCAGCTAGAATTTTAGATTCAATCTTAGGATGACATGATAAAAGATATAAAGTCCATGTCAACGCATTAGCAGTCGTCTCATGTCCTGCTAAAAATATCGTCATTACTTCATCCCTAATCTGTTTATCAGTCATTTTTGAAATCTCTTTGGCTTGTTCTTTATCTCTATCGGATAATAACTGTTCATTATGCTCAGTAATTCTTTTGTCTGTTGAATCGATAAGTACAGAAAGTATGTCTACTTCGTTTTGATATTTTTGAATATGATTATGTTCACTTAATTGAGTATCATTAGCTTTAGATTTATCTATTTTCTTGTTTTCTTTAACAGGTGATTTTTGACGTCGAAGATCAATTTTACTATAAATTATATTATCTAGTTGTTTTAGAGCCTCCTTGTATTCCAAGGTTAAAGGAATCGGGAGTCTTTCAATAAACCTTAAGAATGGAAGTCTAAGTTTGTTAATATACTCAATAATTAGTGTGATCTGATCACTAATTTTATCGATCTCATTTAATGTTATTGCATTATTTCCAAATAGCAATTTACTAATTATGGAGAGAGTTAATTTGGTCATTTCTTTATGAATATCTACTATCATCCCGTCTCTCCAGTTTGTATCTGTATATTCTATACAATGTTCTGTGATTATATTTCCATAAATCTTTATTTTGTCTTTGGTAAATGCTTGCTGGACCATTCTTCTCTGTTTTGAATGACTTTCCCCTTCATTCGTTATTAATCCATTACCAATCACTCGTTTTGCTAACTTCAAACCTGGACTTTTAACAAAATATTGATTATGTTTTACCAGAATATT
>Ga0310890_10000109_pt1 | contig 21806 bp, 20 predicted proteins | sample T20D3metaG_FD_203751 | JGI IMG/M metagenome (GOLD analysis project Ga0310890, IMG submission 203751) | Lab incubated soil microbial communities from West Virginia University Organic Research Farm, Morgantown, WV, United States - T20D3 | ecosystem: Environmental > Terrestrial > Soil >... | reverse complement strand
TCATATTGTTGCCTTTTTCCTGGATCGGATAGAATTTCAAATGCGATATTAATATTCTTCATTATATCATCAGATACTGTTGAATTCCTGTCGGGATGGTATCTCCTTGCAAGTCGTCTAAACGCACTTTTTATCTCCCGCTGATTGGCATATCTTGATATCTCCAGGACCTCGTAATAATTAGCACCCTCCAACCAGTTTTTCTAAGTAATATATCTTTTCAATTTTATATATACATACTTGATTGTTTTTGCAGATTCTAGTCACTATTATCAACAGGTTAGATGAGAATTTGACATAGAAAGGAACATTGGGATAGAATCGATGTAGTCTTATTCATGAAGATAGCAAACAACTATCGATCGTGATATGTTCTTTCCTATAACATGGTAACAATAATTTATCTGATTTTTCTGATTACAATCAATTCATCATTATTGACCAGGAGCATTAAACTGCTATAACAGCCAACCACAGAAATTAAGATAGTGGGTTAGAATTTTTCATAGAATAAAAGTGAAGGAATTGTTTTAGGCTTAAATCCTATATGTGCGACCTTTGTTTTAGAATTTGCCATTTGATACCCATCGTATCTAATTTCTTTCGTAGGCAGACAAATTCAATTTTCTTGGTCCTGAGTATGTCATTGTAAGCAATGAGATATCGCAGTATTGGAAACAGATTTTGAAAAATATGAGATCTGCGCCAAGGAGCAGGCTACAATTGCCACGAACATGCTTAAACGCGCTTTGTGAAAGTCTATCTTCATATTTCTTTGCGAAGGACTATTTATTTCTCCATATTATGAACGAATAATTCAGATTGGATATTCTACAATTTAGGTTGTAAATACAGGTGTCATTATCAAGATTGGATTACGAATAGATTAAGAGGCAATATTAAACAAGTTCATATAATATTCAATCTAATTCTTAATCTCCCTGAAACAAAAGATTATTCAATACCAATTACTCATATATACGTGAAATCGAAGTATGGCAAAATACGGAAACTCTGGCAGGCCCAGAAGGGGCGTATTATCACGCGTAGTAGGGCGTGTAATGATAGGTTTTGTCATCCCCTTTGTTTTGAAGAGGATTCAGCGTCGAGTTATAAAGGAACAAATGTCAAGATGTAACCGCTGCAATAGAAAAATGGATATGATTAAAAAGAATGAATACTATTGTAAATACTGTAAGATCATTAGGATCGATGATGGGGACTTATAACTAGTAGGTGCGGACATATTTTTGTGTATTATTTATTACAAGAGTATCATATTGAATCCTGAGTTAGGTGGATCTAGCTTTTTAAATCGCTTTAATCAGTTTTCGAAAAGATGAGACGACATTATCATATATGTAAGTAAAAGGATTGGATAATATAACAACGAAAAATAAGATATAAGAACAAGAGTCGTCTTTGTTTCTACGACACCGGTTTTGTTGTTCGAGATTTTAGATCATGATTTACGTTAAACATCGTTATTATATCGTGAAAGTTTTCATTTGGTGAAAATCTACAGAGTGTGATCCAGCTTCCACGAAGGCGCATTTTGATTTCGCATATGCCATCTAAAGGAGGTGAAACAGATTCCACATCAAACCGACGTCTTAATTTTTCTTCTAATTTGGTCCTTATCGGTTCATCAGCCATTATCAAAATTTTTTGCATGTTTATATCTCAGAAAACGTCAACGATAGAATAAATTACATATCGACATAAAAGAATCCTTGTCCGAATATTTTTGAAATGATGAAACGAAATGATGTTTGATTCTAAGTATGGAAGGCAATTATGCAATATGAATCAATTCTCTATAAATAATTTCCTAAGATGAACAAAGAAGTAGAGCGTATATTGTCAGTCAATTCTTAAAGAATCAATCATAGAGTTAATATCCATGATATTTTGCGACTTTTCAGTTTCCCCAACTGTATAGCCTACAACAAACGCATTGGAATCATTAACAAACAAAATTTGTGTTTGTAAGTACGGATCGCTTGTAGAAGTAACATTATATTTTAACCCGCTCATATTACCAAGTGAAATCGGAAGGTTATCTGACAATTTGATTGTAGAATCCGTGAGCAATGAATTTCTCGTTAAATCGGTATACTTTTCAATAGGTACAGGGAAAGGAAGTAATTCTGACAATATCAGGAATGAAGATCCATCTAGAGATTCTGGAAGTAGTAAAACTATAGGTTCAACAAGTTTAGGATCTTGATTCAACCCATTATCCATGCCACCGTCATTTCCAAGCATCGCATCAGCGTATTCTTTACTTGTTACTTTCCAATCTGATGGATACTGAAAAGTAATCCCTGTACTCGGATCTTGAAAGGTGGTTTTTGTCACATTTGTTTGTCCTAAGACTACCGGAAAAATGAAAAGAAAAGAGATAAAAAACAAGAATAAAGGAAGTATAACGATTTTTGTGAACAATACAAGTTACCTAAAGACAGCTATCACTTATTCTTTTCCATACCTAATGATGGAGCATCTCAATGAGGCATTTCACCTTTACTTTAAGATCGAAGTAAAAGAAACTAATTTTGTAAAAACACTAATTTGAGGTTCTCACCTTTTCGATCGTAAAGGCTTTAAAAATTCATGCTCATAATACAAACACGCAAATTTCTCGAATTCTGACATTAGGAGAGGTGGATTGTAAATATAACAACCAAAATCCGAAGGGCCATGGATTACCTTTTTCAACATGTACAAGTATTGCCATGATATATATTCAGATGAGATAAAAATTGCAATACTAATAGGTATAATATGTTAGAACGTCCCGCTAAACGAGGCAAAAGGATAGGGACAGTCAATTAAGATTACCTTTGGAGACTGCACAGACCCAAAACCCTCAAATAAAAAGGATATTAGAGCTAAGACAAAATTTACTTGTCAAATCTTTGGTTTTCTGTGAAGATGAGTAACCTTCGTAGGTAGAACAAGTGGCAATATGTCATCGTTTTCAATCCACACAATACAGGATATCCAAGATCCGATGACAAGATATCAACAATGTACTAAAATTACGTTTAAATCGCACTATGTTTTTACAAAACCATGGCTTCTAAAGCTGACGATATAAATAAGTCATCCAAGACCGCTACCCTAAAGGTAGCTGAAGCAGAACAACGAGATGTTGGACGAAAAATAGCCCGCGTAGATCCCGATATTGCCGAAGCATTAAATATTGTTAGCGGTGATGCGTTAGAATTATCATCAATTGGTAGGAAGACTACCGTTCTAAGTTGGCCAGCAAAAGAGAGTGACAGAGGCAAAGGTTTGATCCGTATGGACGGGTTTATCCGAAATAGGTTGGATGTCGGTATTAATGACTTAGTTGAAATCAAAGTTGTAGAATCAAAAATAGCAAAAGATATAACATTTGCTCCTACTGAACCCCTGCGAATAATGGGTGCAGAAGAATATCTCACTGAATATCTAAATGGAACTTTGATGACTAAAGGCGATACAGTCCCCATAAGTGTAATGGGTAGAAGAATAGATTTGGTTGTAATCTCTACCCACCCATCAGGTCCAGTCATAATTAATGATACGACTGAGATAGTGGTTTCGGAAGAGTCTTCAAAGGCAGTTCAGATTTCCCAAGAGGGTACGGCTGCATCAATTACATATGAGGATATAGGTGGATTGGGAGATGCAGTAGCGAGGGTTAGAGAAATGATAGAGCTCCCTCTAAGACATCCAGAATTGTTTAAGAGATTAGGTGTAGAAGCACCAAAGGGAGTGCTATTACACGGTCCACCTGGAACAGGGAAAACATTATTGGCAAAAGCCGTAGCAAACGAAACAAATTCCAATTTCTTTACAATTGGAGGACCAGAAATAATGAGCAAGTATCATGGTGAATCTGAAGAAAGACTTCGTAATGTATTTCAAGAGGCGGAAAAGAATGCACCTTCTATAATATTTATAGACGAAATTGACTCAATAGCGCCAAAACGGGAGGAAGTTACCGGTGAAGTTGAAAGAAGGATTGTGGCTCAACTGTTATCTTTAATGGATGGGATGAAATCAAGAGGGAAAGTAGTGGTAATAGCTGCTACAAATCGAGTAGATGCCATTGATCCTGCGTTAAGAAGACCAGGCCGTTTTGATAGGGAAATCGAAATTGGAGTTCCCAACAGGGATGGGCGGTTGGAGGTATTACAAATACACACAAGAGGAATGCCTCTAGATAAGGATGTTGATTTACAAAGGCTAGCTGATATTTCTCATGGTTTTGTGGGAGCTGATTTGCAGGCACTTGCTAGGGAGGCAGCCATCCGCGCCCTGCGTAGAGTTCTACCCGATATAAATCTCTCCAGCGAAAGCATACCCATTGATACTTTAAGAAAGATTATAGTTAGAATGCAGGATTTTATGGATGTAATTAAGGAAACAGAACCCTCAGCCATGAGAGAAGTGTTTGTAGAAGTACCGGACATAAAATGGGAGGACATAGGTGGACTATCCCCCATAAAACAAGAGCTTCAGGAAGCTGTTGAATGGCCACTAAAATATTTGGGAATTTTTACCTATGCTGATGCTACCCCTCCAAAAGGAATTTTGTTATACGGTCCACCAGGCACAGGTAAAACATTAATGGCAAAGGCAGCAGCAAATGAAAGTGAAGCAAATTTCATAAGTATTAAGGGGCCAGAATTGCTTAGCAAGTGGGTAGGAGAATCAGAAAAAGGAGTAAGAGAGATATTCAGGAAAGCTAGACAAGCTGCTCCATGTATAATTTTCTTTGATGAACTGGATGCTATAGCTCCAACTAGAGGCGGAGATCATGGAGATTCCCATGTAACTGAAAGGGTAATCAGTCAATTTCTGACCGAGATGGATGGCCTCGAAATACTAACGAACGTAGTAGTAATTGGAGCTACCAATAGACCTGACATAATAGACCCAGCATTATTGAGGCCAGGGAGATTTGATAGAATACTTTACGTACCACCACCTGATCGGGAATCAAGAATTCAAATTATCAAGATTCATACAAAAAAGAAGCCGTTAGGTGAAGATTTCAATATTGAAGATTTAGCTGATAAAACGGATGGATATACAGGCGCTGATATAGCCTCATTATCATCTGCAGCAGTCATGTTGGCATTAAGAGAACATATAACCAAATATCCAGATTCCAAGGAGGCGGAGAAACAAGCAAAGGATTTAAAAATAAATATGAAGCATTTCGATGATGCCATGAAAAAAATAAGACCATTATCAAAGCAGGAAGTAGACATGTATAAGAACGTGGCAAACAAATTTGGAAAAGTGGAGTTATAGTCCACAGGATTTTATAAAGGAACACTATCCTTATTTGTAGTACCGATATTGCCAGGCTGAATAAACTCTAATCTTAGTCGGAAAACAAAGGTAACAATGATTACTAATCGTTCCTTGATTACAGTCATTCTGAGTTCAATTCCCATGACTAACAACAGAGTCATATGAATTTATTAAGAACTAGTTCAAATTCGAGACCCTAATTGTTGTAATATGTACTTTTATGAGTATTAATATCGGCGCATGGATGACTCCATATCTAGCAATTTCTGAACTCTCTTTTCGATCGGTGGATGAGTTGAAAAGAGTTGCGTAAGAGTGTCACCTGAAATTGCAGGGATTATGAAAAATGCATTGTAGCCTTCTATGTGTTTTAACTCCTTTGATGGCACTTTATGCATAGTTCCACTAATTTTCAATAATGCATTAGCCAAGCTGGCAGGCTTTCGGGTCATTTGGGCAGCTCCCCTATCAGCAGAATATTCTCTGTATCGAGAGATGGCCCTGATTATCAGAAAACTTACTATCCAAGTTACTAATGAAACAACAATTATGATTACGATAGAGCTTCCATTATTTCGATCCCTTCCGGCACCATATATTCCTCCAAAAAATCCGAATTGCATCATTTGCCATGCTATGGTTGAAAACAAACTAGCGAGTGTTATTACCATTACATCCCGATTTTTTATGTGTGTTAATTCGTGCGCTAAAACTCCTTCTAATTCATCTTGATCTAATATTTCTAACAATCCAGTAGTAACAGCAACAACAGAACTGCGACGACCTTTGCCTGTAGCAAACGCATTTGGAATTCGGTTGTTCACCACAGCAATCTTGGGCTTGGACATATTATTATTTGATGTTATATTTTCCACAATAGAGTGCAAGCTTCCATATTGTTCCTTGGTAACTATTTTAGCTCCAGTACTCCATAAAACTATTCTATCTGAAAAAAACCACTGGCCCAAAATAAAAACTGCCGAAATTATCATTATTGGAAAAAAGCCCAGGCCAAAATACGCCAAAACTGTGATAAAAATAATGTACAAAAAGGCCAATATACTTAAGCAAATAATTATTCTTATCGTTATACCAGTATCCCTTTTCCTCCAAGAACTCTCCATTTTCTTATCCATATTTGGATGATTTGCTATTTAATCATGATATTTTTTATTCCGTTGTTCACCCCACTAGAAAATGAAAAAATACAGTGTTTGAAATTCTAGTACTTTGTAGTTAAATGAAAACCCTTCATATAACTCAAAATAACAAACTAGCTTGTGATTGTTGATAAACTGATCTTGATATGTGTAGTTCTTCTCTAGAAAACCTAGGATTCTCCTTGGCGATGTTAGGAAGTTGTTAATAACCCTTATCTCTCTAGATTACTCTGGATATGGAAATTCAAGGAAACGTGCAGTCTCTTTGCCAACCTGTGTCCCAAAAAAATGACTTACAAGGTATAAAGATAACCTTATGCCTGAAGCAACCCCTGCAGAAGTAAATATAGTTCCATCGATTGTAAAAATCACATCTGTTTGTATTTGTGCCTTTGGTGCAGAGTCACGTAGAAAATTAAATGTTCTCCAATGAGTAGTAGCTTTTTTTCCGTCCAAAAGTCCCGCTTTTCCAATTAGACTCGATCCCGTACATACTGATGCGGTCAATGTGGATATTGTAGATAGTTTTGATATCTTTTGGAGCAATACAAGGTTATTTACTTCTCTTCTTGTACCCCATCCACCCGGTATGACGAATAAATCTAATTTTGGACAATCATCAAAAGTAAAATCTGGAGTTAGTTTTAATCCTCCTATTGCTATGACAGGTGTTTTTGATTCCGATAACAGCACAACTCGAAATGGTGATGAGGTTTCATATCTTTTGTTTTCATCAAGACGCGTCATCGAAAAAACTTCAAATGGACCAGCAACATCTAAAACCTCTACGTCGTCAAATATCAAAATCCCTACAGTCTTTATGTCAGAAATTTTTTTTTCCGTTGTAGATAACATATCTAAATATATTATAATGTCACCTTTATTTTTCATTATAGAATTAAAGATTTCAATGAATTAACAGATTTTAGACACATGATTATTAAAAATAATCTAGGACATGAAGTTCTATTTAGCCTGGCATATACTATTATGCCAAGCAATTGCTAGAATTTTGTATTCTTAATGATATAGGATCGGTTTCAACCAGACAAATGATTATTTATTTATACAATACATACGGACTAGTACCATGAAAGTCCAAGCCTTTGCTGCAACTAGATCGGGATCAAAATTAAAGCCTTTTGAATATGAGCTAGGACCACTCAAACCTGATGAAGTCGATATAGATATTGAATATTGTGGGATCTGTCATAGCGATTTACACATGCTCAAGAATGAATGGGGGATCACAAAATATCCATTTGTCCCAGGACATGAAATCGTTGGAAAAATTTCAGCCGTTGGAAAAATGGTAACTCATCTAAAAAAAGGTCAACGAGTTGGAGTCGGATGGAGATCTCGTTCATGTCAGACATGTGAACAATGTTTGAGTGGTTATCATAACCGATGTTTAATTGGAGAAGATGTAATTGTGGGTAGACATGGCGGATTTGGAAACAAGGTTCGCTGTCAAGCCTTATGGGCTTTTCCACTCCCAGATAACCTAGATATCAAAACAGCAGGTCCACTCTTTTGTGGCGGTATCACAGTATTTAACCCCATAGTTCAAAATGGGATCAAGGCTACAGATCACGTTGCTGTGGTAGGAATAGGAGGGCTTGGTCATATGGCGCTCCTTTTTCTCAATGCATGGGGATGTGAAGTTACGGCTTTCTCTACTAATCCTAAAAAAGAGCAAGAAGCTAGGAATTTTGGGGCACATCATTTCATAAATTCAAATAATGTTGATAATTTAAATTCATTGGCAAATAAATTTAAGATGATTCTTGTAACTGCAAATGTTGAATTAAATTGGGACGCCTATATCAATACTCTTGCCCCAGGAGGAAAATTGCATATAGTTGGAGCCGTCCCCCAGGTAAAGGCTACGATGTCTCCATTGATTTCTCATGAAAGATCGATAGGAGCTTCTCCTACGGGGGGCCCTGCGGTTATCTTGAGTATGCTCGAATTTTGCACACGACATCAGATAGGGCCACTTGTTGAGGAATATCCATTGTCTAAAGTTAATGAAGCCCTTGAGCATCTAGATGCGGGAAAAGCAAGATATCGTATAGTTCTAAGGAATGATCTTGCCTAGTCAATGGGGGAACAAATCTCATTTTTATCTTCGGTATTGTTATTCTATTCCAATCAAAGTTTAACCCACTCTAATACATTATAGTCAATTTATTAAAATAATAATGTATGCGAAACAGCAAGTCCTACAATTTGTTATAATTCATCTGAGTCTTAGGCGAAATTTCCATGAATTGGCTTAAGCAAAATTCAATAGGAACAGATTATTTGCTTGTATGTTAACCATAATTTCTTGATAATAATGTAAATTATGAAGTTATTAATTGTCTGTTGATGGTAAAGTAAGCGTAAACTTTGATCCTTCAATCTTGTTATTTCCATCGTAACAATTTTCAGCCCATATCTTTCCCTCATGTGTCTCGATTATTTTTTTAGAAATGTACAAACCCAATCCGGTTCCTTTGCGTGATTTTGATACGAACTTGGTGAATAAATTAGGTAAAATTTCAGGATCTATCCCGCGCCCTGAATCACTAATGGTTAATAGAATCTCATGGGTCGACCTGTTCTCATTTAATCGCAGAGTAATTGTCCCCCTATCTGTAAATTCAACCGCATTTTCTAAGATGTTCGCAATAACCTGAATTATTCGTGTTCTATCCGCAAATACATGTCCAAAATTTCTCCTGTTTTCAGAATTAGTATGATTGCAATCAATGGGTCTGGGCTCGTACCGGATTTCTAATTGATTTTTATTTAAAAGATGTATATTATTATTGTATTCTCTTACAATTTCTTCTACAAGTTTCTCTAAACTAAAATATTCTTTATTTAGTATCAACAATTCATTTTCTAATTGGGTAACATTCAATACTTTATCAATTAACCTTGCAAGCCTCTTTGTACTCTGATTTATAGTTACTATAAACTTGCTATAGTTTTCGATATTTCCTGTGGTATTGATCAAGATATCAGAGTATCCTAACAATGATTGCACCGGATTTCTAAGTTCATGTGCAGCAATATTAATAAATTCTTTTTGTAGTCTGTCCTGTAACTTTAATTTATCGTATAGTTCAGCTTGATTCCAGAGAGCTTCAAATATGGATGCATATGATTTAGAAATCCGGCGACTATTCGAATAGGATGAAAGTCCAATAGACTCGATCATATCAATCGAAGGAATGTTCTTTGATTCGATTATCAAAGATTTATTCTTATCAACAATTAAGAATCCTATCTCACTAAATAACTTGCTGTTTAGAATTTTCAATTTGAAATTTTCTATACCTTTGAATTTAAATTCCAGTGGGATCTCATCAGAGTTAGAACTACTAGGAATCTTCCCATTAAATTTGTCAAATATTGTCAAAATCTGGTGTTGTATTTCATTATCAGTTTCCTCTACGATAAGGATTCTGATATTTACATTCTTTTTTGATAGAGAGACATATTTCATAAACTCCATCATTCCCGATTCGACTTGTCTTAAAAATGAATTAAAATTAGGAAGTATAGCCAAAATTTCATATTTAGCGGATGATATCAAAGTACGAACTAATTTCACTGACTCCTCAGGATCATCGATGGTTTCTATAAACGATAATTCAGTCTCCTCTTCTAATGATTTTATGACTCTTTCTGGATCCTTGCCACTCTTCCACAGCTCTTCAAAAACATTTGCGAAATGATCTAAATATGATGGATCATTACTGTACAGTATACTGTCGCTAGGAGCGTTTTTTTCTGTTCTTTTAACGGCTATAATAAGATCCGAATTAGTGACAGTGTAGTCAATAGAAGATATATCCTTGATATGTCGAATTTGTATTCCTAAATCTAGTAATTCTTTAACTATCTCTAGATTATCCCTAGTTATCTCAACAAGGATTCTTATTCGTTTATGAGTATTTATCCGCTCATTTGTTAATGCATTCGTTATGGATTCTATAAGATGATTCTTGTTAATCCTTAAACCGTCAATAGATGTACAAACATCAATTTCAGAAGAATTCCGTACCACTCGCTCAAACTCAGTTTCTATCAAATAATCACTAGATTCGGTGATTAATCTTGTTTCATAAGATTTGATCCCTTCTTTTAATTCTTTGATCTTCTTTTGTGCAGGTGTAGCATTTTTCCATAAAGTATCAAAAATAAATTGCCCCTGAGCTACAACTTCGTCTACATTGCTGTAGATTACTTCGGTCAATGGCTGTGCTTCTTGAAGGACTGTAGTAGCCATATACTCAGTTTCATTAATAGCTATTCCCCCTTTAAGACCATCCAAATGTCTTAATTCAGTAACAGTTTTCACGAGTTTCTCGCAATATTGCAGATTTTCTTTTGTAATTACGGTGATACATCTAATTTTTCCTCCCCTTTTTAGAATATCATCGTAGCCATTATAGTATTGTGGGATTTCAATTACTATTGAAGGAGCTCTCTGATCAAATGTAATATCCATCTTATGTCTAACATTTTTCATAAATTCTACGCCTTTTCCTACCGCTTTTTCAGCTCCATATAATAACTGCGTATTCTTATGCAGATGAAGACCATGATGAGGTAATGATTTTTCATCATATTTACCTGAAGCCATGGTTATACGAAAAATTAGTAAGAACGCATATAAAACCTATTTGTATAGCTCATAAAAATCATACCAGTATTTTAGAAATTAAGCACTAAAGAAATATAACACGATTAGCCAAATATACATGATTTTTTATAAATGAATATGATAATTGATGCCAATTGGTTGGCTTCACATCTAGACGATGAAAATGTGATAATAATTGATTCCAGGGGAATTATGCCCTTTAGATTCAGCCATATTAAGAATGCTATGCCATTGGGTGTGGAAAAGGTGATATCAACAGATGAAAATGGGTCTTATTTGGTAATTGCACCCCAAGTGGCTGAACAAATATTTACTAGCATGGGTATTGATGACACCAAAGTAGTTATAGTATATGGTGAATACCCAGACCCTTCACTTGCAAGAATAGTTTGGACACTCATTTATTTTGGTCACAGCAATGTAAAGATCCTAGACATTGGTTTTGAAAACTGGTTACAAAGTGGATACCCCGTTACAAAAGATTTTGAAACTAAGAATGCAGCGACAAAACCAGACAGAGGATTTGTTGCGCATGTTAGAACAACTGAGAGAGCTGATGCACAATTCATTTATCAAGAGAAAGACAAGCCTGAAACTACAATTATAGATGCTCGCACCCCTCAAGAGCATCTACATGCAAGAATTCCTGGATCAATCCTACACAATTATGAAGAGGGCATAGGAGACATGGGAAAAATGATCAAGGATGTTGAAGTGTTAAAACAAGATTTTGAAAAATTAGGTATTACCCGGGACAAACAAATAGTCTGCTACTGTCACTCTGGAATTCGAGCCGCACATACCTATTTGCAACTAAAACAAGCAGGTTTTGTTAATGTAAGGCTGTATGATGGATCTATCATAGACTGGGCTAAGCGTAAATATCCTTTAGGATAAAAACTATCATTAGATTCGATACAGGTTCTTGATAATTACTGGGCTTTTTGAAACTCATAGAGGTAACCAAGTAAATAACGACTTGAAAAATATCATGACGGATTAATAAATAAGTGATTTAAGAATCTATTATTGACTCGAACTCATCATTTTTTTGTCTTCTTGTAGCTTTCAAAGATTTATGTGGATATGTATTTATTTTCGAGTTAAATCATCAACAGGTCAATAATTGATTTATATGTTCTTAACTATTAGAAGTGTCCCTATGCCTTGGTCTCGATAATCGATTTTGCCTTTTCAAATATTTGAATCCACATGGGCCACGTTAAGGTCCCAGTATTGGTATTTCTCCTGCTTGGATGATACGAAACGATCAAAGTCTTTGTAGAATCTAGTTGGTAAACACTATTGTGTTTAAAGAACAATCCCTTTACTTCACTCAATTTGCAAAAGGTATCAAAAGCCATTTTGCCTAAAGTTATGACTACGACCACACTACTTTTTAACAGATCTAACTCGCTTCTTAAAAATGATGAACAATTAGAAATTTCAGAATTAATGGGTTTATTCATTGGAGGCGCGCACTTGACTATAGAGGTAACGTATGCGTCAGACAGGAGCAGCCCGTCATCAATAGATACACTGTTTGGGCTATTAGCAAAACCAGTTTCATACATTGCTTTCATCAACCATTCCCCGGAGCTATCTCCTGTAAACATTCTTCCTGTTCTATTACCACCATGTGCTGCCGGTGCTAAACCAATTATCAATAATCTCGCTTTAGGATCACCGAAGGACGGTACAGGTCTTGCCCAATATGTTTGGTCGCTATATCTTTGCGGCCTATTGTCCCTAACCTTACGAATGTGTTGTAGGAGACGAGGACACTGGCTGCATGAAGTGATTTGTTCATTAACTTTATCTAACGACAAATAATATTCATCCGCCGCCTTTCCTTTTTTCATTTTAGTAAGATTTAATATTAAATATAGTTCTTTATTTATGATCTGAGCATAGTTTCTATTTCTAAAGTATCTACAATTATGATGCCAACGCATCTTATTAAAACCGGAACAATAAAATCAACCGACATTGACACAGATTATTTATTGACAAATTTGGTAATAGGATGAAAATTTCATAAAGGATTTTGTAATTTGGATCCGAATTTCAAATTGGATTTTTTTTATTTCCAATTGTAAATTAAATTAAGAATCAAAACATAAAACAGAAGTGTTAAATATCGAAATTTATTATACCTAGTATGCACCCACTAATTGAATTCCAATACTGGACAGTTACTGAATTTGTAAGACAGTTGATTGAAGGCAATGTAATTTCGACGATTGGAGATAAGGAAGTAGATGATTTAGATAAGAAAGTACTTCAATGGATAGAACGAAGCTATGAAAAAGACTTTAATGTACACGAGGATGAAAAGTTACAAGATCTTACTAAAGAAATATTCGATCAAGTTGTTTTGCTTAGACTTACAGGATTATTATCTGGGATTTTGTCTATACACAAGTTTGGCAAATCTTAATTACCAAAGATAATAAAATAGTATCTTTGAATCTAGACCATCTATCAAAAATCACACCTAGATTCAAAGTATAAGGTTCAATATCCTTTGAGAACGAAGGTGAGAATTGGAATAAGACGTACAGTATATCGGTTGTCGGATTCCAAAACTTTTTTTTAAGTTCTAGTAGTTAAAAAAAGTGTACGATGTTATAGGAACATATTCTGGATTAATAAAGTTTTTGTCTTGGATATCATTTTGGTTATCATTTTGGTTATCATCAAGAGTCTGGGCATAAACAACCATAGTCAAGATTTTGTTTTTTGTGTTTAAAGTATCTGGAAGTTGGAATTCCAAGTCAATATTATTCTTACTCAAGTCCCACTTTTTTGCTTCTATTATCTTGTAGGAATCATCTTTTTTTTCCTGAATATATTGCAAATCTGATGGTAAGGGCTTAGATATCATTAATTTAAGATCTCCAAAATCGTAACTATTCTTGTCTCTATTTTTTTCATAATTCAGTTTAGTCGGGAACTCATCTAAGAAAAACGAGACATGATTTATGACAAAATTAAACTTATTTTGATCATTGATTTTAGCTTCCAATATTATGTCTTCATTGTTTTTTAGGATTTTAAGATCGGAGCTTAGATAGTGATTTTCAAAATTCTGTACCATGACAAAATAATATTTATTAAATGCGATCCCAATGCTCACGTGGGTATGAAATTTGTTTAAAATATTGTTCTTGTGTCCGTTATTGCAACAAACCTCATCATTATTCATCATTGAGTATTCCAAATCATTAATTGCTTTGTATTGATCAATGACTGGACAGTAAAACCGCTTGAAATCATAACATAAATCAGATGCTTTGGAGTAATTTTGGCCTTCGTTTGAAATTACATAACTTATTTGACCTATGTTTTGCTGAACATAGCCAGTACCGTTATACAAAGAATATAGCATGTATGGCTTAAATCCATCCATGGTCAGGTGAGAAATAGTTTTTGTTTGTAATAATTCATTTGCGTGAATTTGAGCAGCTGTATTATTACTTTGTAATAATGGCGAAAGTCCATGCTTTACACGATCCTCATTTATCTTGGATAAAGCAAAATTCTTTAACTCTTGCATTGTATTGGAGGAATCCTTAGGATTAATCATAGAAATGGGATTTGATGCATGTGATAAAGACACATTAGCAATAAATAAAGAAAAAATCAAAAAGGAACCAACTAACAAGGGTTGGTATTTACGAGGCATATACAAAGAATTTTCATAGAAAATAATATTTTTATTTTTTGTATTATTCATACAGTAAAATCTTCCTAATTTTTTCACTATTTCGAACATATTCACTAGTTGTCTATTTACATATTCTAATTGGAAATAAGGCTACTCGCCAGCAGATTTTTCCGATAATATGTTCACAGTTTGAATTTTCCTAAATTCAAAAATTTTCTTTAAATTACTTTCTACATATCCTTCCATTAATTTTCCTAAAAAGAAAAAAGGTAATTCGAATTCAATCTTGTCTGTAACAACTGATTGATTTTTTCCAATATCTGAAAATAGGTGTATATGTTTCCATTTTTTGAATGGTCCGTGTAACATTTCATCTATATACATGTGTTTGGTTATATCAACCAAAGATATTGTTGAATTCCATTTGCTGTTATAAAGAACTAACCTCCCAGATATGGTCATTCTGAGCCCTTCTACAATTTGTTTATTGGAGGTTTCAATAATTTGTAATTTCAGATCAGGTGGCGTAATTATTTCTAAATGCTTAATATCAGTATAAAACTTCCAAACTTTATCTATACTGCAATTGACCTTGAATGATTGTTCAAAAAATTTCATTTTTCAATGTATTACCGGATAAGTCAATTTTTATGCTTTTCTAGAATTAGAAATTCATTTCCATCGACATCTTTAAACATCGCATGAATTCCTAGAATAGACTTTAAAGGATTGCGAGAAAAAGTAACACCTTTTGCTTTTAGATTGTTAAATGTACTATAGATATCATCAGTCCTAAAAAATATCACTGGCATTGGTTTAAGATCTTTTTTAGAAATTAGAGATTTTGGATACAGATTGATCGAGGAATTCGATGACCTTGGGGCAATTTCCACCCATCTAAAGTTTGATTCCAATTCGATATCACATATAACATCAAAGCCTATCTTTTCGACCCAAAAAGTCAAAGATTCCTGCTGATCTTTTACAAATATGGATGTTGAAGCAATTCCAGTTATCGCCATTTATCTAATTAATTCACATTCATCCCGCTTTCCTTTTAAGGTTTCATGGAGCACTTAATAGGAAGTTGGCTACAGAGATGTGTATGAGATTGATTGTTCTAATTTTATAGCCATTCATCTTTTACTATATGATATATCTTCTTTCTTATGTCATCTAGATTAGTCTTTTCAACTATTAGTCCTTGGTCTTTTAGTTCCTCCAACCCTGTTTGAACGGTTCTACGAGGTAAATTAGTAATATTAATTAATTCGCTCTGTTCCATAGAATTTCTAGTGCGAATGATATAATAAATAAACTTTGTAGCTGGACTACCTTTGGCTATTTTTTTCATGCTGGAAATTCCATAACTCGCTCTGGATAAGAATCCCTTTCTTTGCGATTCAATGGATATTACGTTCTCTAAATTTGTCTCACCAAGATTTACTCTTTGACCAAATTCAGCAATCATTGCTGACTGTTGAATTTCCAAAGGAGTTTCAAATATGATCTTATTTGGAGATATTTTCGAGGTCACCGCACCAACTATATTCCATTTAATATTTCCTCTTTCGTCGTATATGCCTACAGCATATCCCAGATTACCTTCAAGGAGAATTTTTTCTGAACCTACTTCTATTGCCTCATTAATTTTAGTAATTAATTGATCAAACGAAAGTTGCCTTCTTGGATCTTTCTTTCCTACTTTCCATAGTGCTACCAAGTCTTTAGACTTTAATTTGGCTGCAATCTGTTTCTTTTTTTCTAAGGATAATTCAATATTATTTTCACCTATTTCGATAATGTCAAACCCAAGCTTTGAGGCATCTTCAATGTATTTATCAAATGATTTTTCTAACAACGCATATTCTGTTAATGTACTTCCAACGGAAACCAATATGTCATGTTCATGGTAGAAATTTATCCGGTCCATAAGTTGATCGTTTGAAATCAAGAGGGGCAGTGGACCATAAATTTTTACAATGTCTATTAGCGGAGAAATTATCTTGAAATTTGCACTATCAAATCCTTGGAATTTATCTACGATATATGTAATTCCTTCCTTCCTCGGTTTCTGCCAATCAATCCTTTTGGTAGATAGATGGTCGAGCATTAGGATCAATAGGAAAAGAGGTATATTGAACTATACCGCTTACACAAATCCAAAAAAATCGTTAAAATCTCATAGAGTGTTAGAGTACATGGTTTATTTACGTCTTGGAAATCAGAATGTCTTTACACAATATATCTAATGAGAAAGAAGAAATTAATGTAGTAATAGCCTCGTCAAAAAAATCATTTGATTGTATATATAGATTCTTAATCAAATTACTTCGATAGATTCTCTAGGATAACCCTTGGTCAACAAAAATTCAGTTACCTTCGATCTATGATCCCCTTGCAACACAATCATCCCATTTTTTGCGGTTCCACCTGTACCTATAGTCTTTTTTAATTCATGAGCAATTGATTCCATTTTTTCTTGATCGGTAAACCCCTTGATGTTTGTTACCCGTTTACCTCGTTTAATTACATAGAGTTGAACAATTATTTTAATCTCATCTTCATCGAGTTTCTTTAGTAAATCGTCAAAAGAATTCTCGTCTGCCACTGCAAATGGTTCTATTCTATTTTTCTTAGAACTTACCGGTTTCTCTTTTTTTATCTCTGATATACTGATTACTATCTAGTGATGATATTTATTTTTTGTTATCAATTACGTTTTAATTGGTGATTACTCTTGAATATAGTAATCAACTATCAATTATGATTGAGGTCCTCTGTCGTAAAGATATTGAATGATTTTGATATTCGTGATTATCTTTATGATCTTTTCAAATACCCCCGGAATCCAACTTGTGTGATAAAGTCGACAATAAAATATCAAACTTGTACTGCAATTACAACATAATTTCCTTTATGTATACTAAGTAGGCTTGCCATCTTTGCTTTGATACCATATTTTTTATCTCTCATCTCTAGAATATTGCTTTTCTCCTGTGCTCCAACAAAATGTGCCGTGCCAGTCACCCACGTTCCCTTTGATACTCCCCTATAATTGCATGGAGCCACCCTCACAATATTATTATTTTTTAGACGTTTCACTTTTCCAGTCTTTTCTTTTGTTACTATAAAAATATCATTATCATTTAAGATGAACCATACGGGTGTAACTATTGGTTGATTATTTTTTCTATAAGTTTCAAGATTCAGATAGGATTCATTTTCAAATTGTTGGGTATTTGCAGGCATGATATTTTTGACTGTCTGCTAGTTATAAAGAATGTCGGTAGCAGGTCCGTTAATTGAAAAAGTAGATTTTACAATACGGAAAGGGAATAGAAATAATAAAAACCGATTATTAAATTTATCAGACATAGGATATTTTCATAATCTAAATATCTAAACAATTAAAATACAATATCTAATTGCCGAATACGAGATATATTATTACCGAACAAAGAGAAAACACTAGAATAATCAAAATTAATAGACCAGAGGTATATAATGCGATTAATTTCGATTTGGTTACTGAATTAAAGCGGGAGATTTGCCTATGTGAAACCAACGAGAAAATTTGTGCTGTAATCCTAACAGGAGAAGGATTAAACTCTTTCAGTGCTGGAGGGGATTTGAAAAACGTTATTAAGATGTCTCCTAATGATGCAATACAATACGCAAATCATGTTCATGAACTATTAAACCTTATTGAGGGGCTAGCCAAGCCTGTGCTCGCTGCGATCAATGGTTATGCCTTGGGCGGTGGATGTCAAATCGCTCTGGCCTGTGATTTGAGAATTGCATCCAGTAATGCAAAAATAGGGCAACCAGAAGTTAAGATAGGAATTTCACCTGGGTGGGGAGGTACTCAGAGATTATCAAGAATAGTAGGCATCTCAAAAGCAAAAGAATTGATTTATACTGGAAAAATAATTGATGCCAACGAAGCATATAATATAAAACTCATCAATAAAATAGTCAGATTAAACGACGATGAAAAACAAAAGGATAATCCGATAGTCGAAAACTTGATTTTATTAAAAGAAAAACTATTAAGGGAATGCGTTTCCATCGCAGAATCCATTAATAATGGTTATCCTATAGTGACGAAAACTTGCAAAGTCCTCATAAACAAGGCAAGAGATGCAGATAGCGACACCGGCTTACTCCTTGAGTATCTTGCCTTCAGATACTGTTTGAGGGATCTGATAAAAAAACGACAAGATCTGATGGAAAAATAACAATAATCCATAACTGAGTTTAGGATTCTAACATGATTTCTCTTTCAATGATTTATTGTTTCTGAGCAATCTTATTGAATCGCTAACTCCATCTATTGCAATTTAGGTCGGTTTTTTGTCAACTGATGTATTCTAAAAAAGGTTTTGAATTGATGACCGTTAACCAGATTTTAGTAATTCATGAATGATGTCTTATCATCCCAAAGTCGTATAATGATCTAAGATGGCGTGGAAAAAATTGAATTTTCCGTTAACATATATACTTATTTTTGTCGAAATTAATATAGATTCATGCCCTCGTTTAATTTTTTTAAGAAAAGAGATAAAGATATTTCAAAACTAAGTAGTAAAAAGAGTGGTGCTGGAGCTGGTACTTCAAATTCAACAATACCGATAGTTCAGGCCCAAGACAATAAAATTACTATTGAGGACGCTATAAAAGAGTTAGAAAAGAGTGAAGGAAGGATCTCGAAGAATCTTTTGACTAATTTGGAAAAGACATTTGAGGACACGAATCTAGCCTTTCAACGCATTAATATTATTGCAGAGGAGTTGGACGCTGAAGTTATTGATACGGAAGAGGAAAAGCTGATGCCCTTGGTGCAGAATACAAAAAATACCATTGTAAGGGCATTGAAACGTGAATCTTCCAACATTCTACCCATTCCCAAGACCTTTGAAGATTTCATAAAATACAAAGATTCAGTGGATGCATCAATAAACAGGTTCGGCGAAGTTACAAGCTCGCATAGCAGAATCGTCAATACCTTTATGAAAAAACATGCAAATAGTTTAAGGGGAGAATTAAAAAGAATAAGTGATAGTTCTGAAAAATTAAACGACGAATATGAACAGATAACTGATGAAAGAAAAATGATAGAACAATGTAGATCTAGCCTCTTAGGTATGCATTCCAAAATAGATGAGATTAACAGAACTAATATTGCAATAAAAAATCTTGATCAAAAGATTAGACAACTTCAAGAAGGAAAAGATAGGAGAGAAAAGGAAATTAATTCAATAAAATCCTCTTCAGACTATAGTAAATGTTTAAAATACCTACAGGAAAAGGAAGAAATTGACAAGAGGAGAAAGAAATCTATTAATGAACTCTACGAAATTTCCAGCCATTTGACAAAAGCAGCAAATAAATATTCTTATGGACTATCAAGAGGAACGGTAGAAAAAATAGATACAATTGTAAATAAACCTTCAGAAATAGTTTCCAAAACAAATATGTCAGAATACATAACACTACTAAAAGATATCAAAGAATCTGTAAGGAGTAACAAAATTGTATTAAAAGATTCTAAAAAGGTATTACAATACTTTGACATGCTAATGGACGAATTACCCAAATTTAAATCTGAGATCAAAGAGTTAGATTCAAGAGTAGATCGACTAAAGGATAAAGACAAAATAGCAGTCCTAGACGAATTAAAGAGAAAAGAAGCGGAAAGAAAAGAAGCGGAAAGAATGATCATGTCTGAAAATCAAAGGAAAGATGAGACTAGTAAGCAAAAAACAGGACTAGAGGAGCAAATGATATCTACAACAAAAGATATCGAAGAGCAAATCCACAAACTATGTAGAAAGAAATACAAAATAAGTATATCATCAGAATAAAGGCTATCCATTAAAATCGAATAAACTGTTTAAGATTTTGGTAGATCGTCTAATTGATATAATGCCGTAAATGCAATGAGTAACATTTACCATTAATATCACGTATATTATGAGATCATCTTAGCTGCCTAATAAAAAAATAGAATTTTGATATTGGTTTCATTGTTTTGAAAATCTTTCTATGAGTTCCTGATGTTGGGGATACTGGAGTAGTAATTTATCCTTTTTACCTAATTCAAAATCTTCAAGATCAAATCCTGGAGAAACGGTACAACCCATCAGTGCAAAGGATGTCTTGTTGTTTATTTCGGCACAAAACCAAGTATCCTTTGTTACTACGTAATGAATATTTTCTCCTTTTTCAAGATTATTGCCAAGTTGAATTATTGGACTAATACGATCATCGTTAATTATATGAATGGTAACAGGACTACCCAAATAGAAATGCCAAATTTCATCGCTCCGGACCCTATGAATAGCAGAGTATTGATTTCCAACCAACAAATAATATATTAAAGTTGAAGCAGGACGCATTTTTTCTGGACAAGGTGTCTCTTTAGAAATCTCATGTTCGTATTTCTTCTTATGAAATCCATTATTAGATATCATATCAAGGGAACGATATGATTCTTTAAAATATCCACCCTCAGAGACATGCATATCTAAGCCTAGTTTTTTAATAATATACTCTGCATCCATCATCACCAAGAGAATAATTCTATAAATATTAAGAATTACTCTATCATTGGTATTACCTTTAGTTATAACCAACATAGGGTGACTGGATTATGAAAAGGGATCATCAGTCCTTAACATCATTGATGAGGTAAATTATACATAATTTGACCAAAACCATCTAATTTAATAATTTCGGCTGGTTGTTTAGTGATTCTTGAGAAATAGTTTGCCTTGAGAGCTTAAATTGTAACCAGTGTCCTTACGCATTCATCCAGTGTCCTTACGCATTCATCCACCATCGTCCTTTCAAGTGTTGAATACTATGTGTTACTTCTCTATGTTTAATATTGCAACATCATGGACACCTTTGGGTATCGACAAATCTATTGATGTTTTATTGTTGGTGTTTTTCAGATTTGTAGCCTGGTAAGGCGATCCGTCCATCATGATGG
>Ga0310890_10000107_pt1 | contig 21831 bp, 14 predicted proteins | sample T20D3metaG_FD_203751 | JGI IMG/M metagenome (GOLD analysis project Ga0310890, IMG submission 203751) | Lab incubated soil microbial communities from West Virginia University Organic Research Farm, Morgantown, WV, United States - T20D3 | ecosystem: Environmental > Terrestrial > Soil >... | reverse complement strand
GTCGAATCCGACGTTGAACGCGCCGAGGTTCAAGAACGTTCGGACGAACAAGAGCGCGCCGACGAGAGCGACCAGTGCGAACGCGATCTGTGCGACGACCAGCGTGCTTCGAAGAAACGATTTCGTGACGGTGTTGCCACGCGTGCCTTCTTTCAACGTCTCGTGGAGATTTCCACGCGATACCTGCAGCGCCGGGAACAGGCCGAAAACGACGGCGGTTCCAGCCGCGACAATGATCGTGTACGTCACTGCGCGCCAGTCGACTTCCCAGTGAATGTAGTACGGCACTTGATCGGGCGGAATCCCGGCCGCGATCAGTCTCGTTCCGACAACCGCGAGGAGGATTCCGAGTGGCACAGACAGAAGTCCGAGCACCAGGCTTTCAGTCAGGAGTTGACGGACGATTCGTCCTCGCCCGGCGCCAAGCGCAGCTCTCACCGATATCTCTCGCCGGCGGCCCGCGGCACGCGCCAGGAGGAGGTTCGCGACGTTCGAACACGCGATGAAGAGGACGAGCGTCACGCCGGCCATCATGAGGCCAAGAACCAGCGGCACCTCGCTGGGAAGAAACGCTTGCCTCAATGTTTCGAGCCGTGAGACCCATCCTTCATTCGTGGTCGGGTACTCCGTGCCGAGACGCGTGGCGATCGCGTCGAGTTCCTGCCGTGCTCGATCGATCGTCACGCCCGGCTTCAGCCGGCCGAATGCGAAGAGCCCGCGGAACGTTCGCTGGTCTTTCGCAACCAGTGGCACAAGCGGAACCCAGAGCTTCTGATTGTTGGGAAAGGCGAAACCCCGCGGCATCACCCCGACGACAACATGCGGCTTGCTGTTGACGAGAATCGTTCGTCCGACGATGTCCTCGCTGCCGGCGTAACGATGCGTCCACACGTCGTAACCGAGAAGCACGACATCCGCTCCCCCCTCACGGTCTTCTTCCGGGGTAAAGTCGCGGCCGCGGATCGGATGCGTGCCGAGCATCGGAAACAAGTCCCACGACACGCCGGCGCCGAGATATCGCTCCGGCTCACCGCTCCCGTCGGCAATCGTCAGACTGCGACCACTGACGGCTGCGATGGTGGTGAATACCGAGTTGGCCTCTTTCCAATCACGCATGTCGAGATACGACAGGCCGGCTTCATCGGTGTTTCGGCGTTGCTCCCCGACGACGAGGATGCGATCGGGATCGGTGTAGGGATATGGTTTCAGCAGGACGCCATCAATGAGGCTGAAGATCGTTGCATTCAGGCCGACGCCGAACCCGAGGCAGAGAATCGCCACCGTCGCGAATCCCTTGCTGCGCGAAAGATTACGGAGGGCGTAGCGGATATCTTGTAGGAGCACGGGAGGTTAGACGACCGGAGGCTTGAACAAGTTGCGGATGCGATTCCTACCGCCCTGACTCTCAGGCGTTTGTGCGCTCGAATACTACGACCTGTGGCCGCAGTCTCGCTGCAGCAGTCCGGTTCGCCTGGATCCAGGACTGCGACTGCGGCGATGGAGTACTGTGCGCATCAGGATTCGCCCACCACTCCTGCTCGACCCGCGCGGCGTTGGGCAGCACGAAGCCAAGCAGGTCTTCGATTTGAGCAAACGTCAGGACGACTTTGTCCGCATATCGGTCGCGCAGGTACTTATGTAGCGACCGATATTCTTCCGTCACGGCGAGGCGATCCGTCGTCGTCATCCGGGTTACACCTGGGGAGCTTTCATGGAGAACACACGGGAGCCGGAGTCTTCCGCCGGAACGAAGGGGGCGCTACACACAGCGCACGGTTGGTTGCGTTGCGACGCCAAGTGCTTGATGAAGATCGTCACATCCTTCATGCCCAAGGGTACGGCGGTGACTCTCGCAATGCTGTCTCCGATTGCACAGTCTGAGTCCGCCAACCAGTGGCCATTGCGCCCAATTCACTCACGATGATTGGGTGCCCTCGCTCAGGAGACGCCCCAGCACGTCCGGGTCGATCGGCTTGAGGAGCTGGTGGTCGAACCCGCATGCGGACGAGCGCGCGGCATCACCGCTGTAACCGGTCAGCGCGAGCAGCAGCATGTTCCGGCCGTGCGGTTCCTCTCGAATCCGTTCGGCAACCTGATATCCGTCCATGTCCGGAAGACTGATGTCGATGATGCCGACGTCGGGCCGGACGGCGTTCAACAATTCGAGGCCGCTGGCGCCGTCGGCCGCGTCGTACACGACGTGCCCGTCGAGCTGGAGCATGATCCGCAGCATTTCGCGTGCGTCGCGGCTGTCCTCTATGAGAAGCACGCGTTTCGGTTTCGCGCGCCGTTCCGTCGGGGCCGGAACCTCAACGGACGTTGTCGCAGCAGGAACTCGCTTCAACCGGACGGTGAAGCGGCTGCCGAGTCCTTCTCCGTCGCTTGTCGCCACGATCGTGCCGTCGTGCAGTTCGACCAGGCGACGGACCAGGGTCAAGCCGATTCCGAGGCCGCCCTGAGCCCGATCGAGTGTCTGGTCCGCTTGGACGTACATGTCGAAGATGAAGGGCAGCAGCTTCGGCGAGATGCCAAACCCTGTATCCTCTACGCTGAGCACCGCATCGCCGTCGTCGGCCGAGAGCGCCACCCGAATCCGGCCGCCGGGCGGGGTGTATTTGACGGCATTGGTCATGATGTTGGTCAGCACCTGGTCGAGCCGCACGGGATCTCCATAGACCCAGACGGGCTCGGTTGTCACGTCGATCTGGCGATCCAACCGGCTATCGTCGGCAAAGATTGCGACCGTTTGGCGCACGGCCTGCGCCATATCGATCGGCTGTCTCTTCAGCCAGATTCTTCCGGAGGCAACGCGTTTAACATCCAGCAGGTCATTAATCAGATGCGAGATATGAGCGACTTGTCTCGCGATGACCTCGTGGGCGCGCGTCGCGGTCTCCCCAGCCGCGTGGCTCAAACCGAACACCCGAACAGCGTTGCTGATTGCACCCAGGGGATTGCGCAGCTCATGCGCGAGCACGGTGAGAAACTCGTCTTTGGTATGGTTGTCGCGCTCGGCCCTTTCACGGTTGCTGGTGGCCTCCTGGAGCTCAGTGAGGTCGGTCACGATCAGGTTCAGGCAGTCACCGGGCCCGGACGCCCGGCTCACTGACAGGCTAATGTCGATAGTCCCGGAGTCCTCGCCAATCAGCCGGCTGCGGCACCTTCCGCTCCCGAGCCTGAGCAGGGCGGCAAAGGCTTCTCGGTCGTCCGCGTTGATGAATGGGGCCATACGACTGCCGACGACAGACTCGAGCGGCCTGCCGACCATCACCGCAAAGCGTGCGTTGGCGTAGAGGATGTCGCCGCCGCCAGTGAGAACGACAGCGCCCTCTTGCATTTGTTCGACAAGATTGCGATACGGCTCCTCGGCGCTGTGTAGCGTGTAGACCCGATCTCCATCGGGTCCCGCGACGATGAGCGCATCGATTTCCCCGCTGTGAATCGCTTGCAGCGTGGCCTCGGCGTCGTTGAGTCGGGTGGGCAACCATTCGGCCTGTCGCTCAAAGCCAGGCTGGTTGTTGCTCATTTGGTCCCCTCCTCAATGCGAGCCGCGAGCTGCGGAACGATATCCAGTCCCAGGAGCACGCGGCCTCGATTCGACATGTCGCCGATGATCCGGCGCATCGGCATCGGCAGCGTCTTGATGAGTGTCGGCGCCGCGATGATCTGCTCTCCCTTTGCAAGCGCCGGCTGCTGGTAGATATCGATCACGTCCAAGTCGTACAGCCCCGCGAGATAGTCATCGCAGATCGCGCGCAGGTTGTTGATCGCGCGCATCGAGCGTGGCGTCATCCCCGTGACGTAGAGTCGAAGAACGTACCGCTCCGTCGTGGATGTCCGTGCGGCACGTGCGAAGGTCCCGCGGAGAAGGCGGCGCTTCATTGGTACTTGTTCCTTATTGGCCCATGCGCAAATCCAGGCCGACGAGAACGCGTTCGGTGTTCGAGAGATCCCCGATGATCTTCTTGATCGGTTCGGGCAGACGCCGGACGAGCGTGGGGATTGCCAGGATCTGATCGCCCTGGGCCAGCTGCGGGTTCTGCAGGAGATCGATGATCTCGATCTCATAGTGCCCGTGCAGATGCTCCTCACAGATCTGCTTCAGGTTTCTGAAGGCGAGAACCGACTTCGGGGTCTGGCCCGCTACGTAAAGGCGTAACCGGTAGGTCTGTCCGGCCGGTGGCACCAGCGGAACTCCGTCCTCAAGCAACTGCATGTTGATCTCGCCCTTCCCACAAAGTGTTTGGGACATCCGGCGTCCCACGCGGATCACTCACTGCGTCGCGCATGGTCAAGCCCTGATCGGTCAGCACGAACTCCCGAAGCTCGTTCGAGTGCGCCATCCCGCGAGACTTGAGCACGTACAGTCCGCGGCGGTGCCGGCCGTCGACGGGGTCGTTTGCCAGGACCATCCACGTATCCATGAGCGATGAGATTGCTGTCTCGGTTCGCTCGATGTCGATCTGCCCGGGCATCAGGCTCGTCAACATGGCAGTGATGTTCTCGGTCTTCAAGTGATCGATCATGCGGGTGAGCATTGCCTGGACATCGGCGTAGGTTCCGACAGTCATCAGGTTGGTCACCGGATCGATCACGGTGACGGTCGGCTTGAAGGCCGCTACCGTCTCGTACATCGTGACGAGATGCGTTTCGAGGCCGTAGCGCGATGGCCGGTCGGCGTGGAACCGCAACAGCCCGGCGCCAACCCAGGGCTCGAGGTCGATCCCGATCGAACGCATGTTTCGAAGTAACTGCTGCGGCGACTCTTCGAAGAGGAAGCATAGGCAACGCTCGCCGCGGCGGCACGCCGCGTCGAGAAAGTGCGCCGCCAGGCTGGTCTTGCCGGTACCGGCCGTGCCCGACACGAGAATCGTGCTGCCACGGTAGAACCCCTTGCCGCTCAGCATCTCGTCGAGACGCGCGATCCCGGAGGACACGCGCTCCAGCGGAGCCTCATGCTGGAGGGCCATTGACGAAACGGGTAGCACGCTGATGCCGTCGGCGCTGATCAGGAATGGATACTCGTTCGTGCCATGATACGAGCCGCGATACTTCACGACGCGCAAGCGCCGGGTCGAGACCTGATCGTGAACGCGATGGTCGAGCAGGATCACCGCATCTGACACGTACTCCTCGAGTCCTTGCCGGGTGAGGAGCCCGTCGCCGCGCTCGCCCGTGATCACCGCGGTCACGCCCTGCTCCTTCAGCCACCGGAACAGGCGCCGCAGTTCTGACCTGAGGATGGAGTCGTTCTTCAAGCCGGCAAAGAGCGATTCGATCGTGTCGAGGACGACGCGCTTGGCACCGACCGATCGAATCGCGTGATCGAGACGGACGAACAATCCCTCGAGGTCGTACTCTCCCGTTTCCTCGATCTCGCTGCGCTCGACGCGCACGTAATCGACCGCCAGCTTGTGCGCCGCGACCAACTCAGGAAGGTCAAAACCAAGAGACGCCACGTCGCTGGCAATTTCCTGGTCATTTTCATCGAACGTCATGAGGACGCCGGGCTCGTCGAACTGAATCGCGCCATTCACCAGGAACGTGAGAGCCAACAGGGTCTTGCCCGAGCCAGGGCCGCCGCAGACCAGTGTCGGCCGTCCCTGTGGCAGTCCGCCGCGCGTGATCTCGTCGAGACCTCGGATTCCTGTGCTGGTCTTCGGGAGCTCGGGGCCGCGCGAACGACGGGGTGGCAACGTAGCGTTGCTGTTGGGTCTCTCCATACGATTCATCCCTCATCGACGCGGAGACGAGACTCTCGCAGGGTCCAGGGGGTCCGCGGTTTCAGGAAACTGTTGTGGTCGGGCAGAGGTCACTGTGACAGACGCCGGGGAACAGGGCTGTTCCATATTGCACAGGTCGTTGACGACCGGTCCAGCCACGTCAGCGTCGGTCCCTCGCGGCGGCTGGAACCCGAGTCCGCCGGTCGCGGAGGCCGACAACGTGGCAAAACCGGCCGCGTCGTGCAGCTGAAACTCTCGGGAGGGCACGCGGGCAATCGAGCCTACGTGCCGCTGGTGAGAAGGCTTATCGCGCGCCTGCTGGAGTGGAGACGCGATACAAGCGCAACTGCTGGATCGACAGCGGCGGCGCATTCTCCGGCGACGCCGTCTGCGTGAGGCGCACGAACTTCGCCTGCACAGGCTTGAACGTGATGATCGTCGGCGTGCCTGAACCCTGCCCTTCCGCAACAGGCGTCCAGGTTGTTCCATTCATCGACGTCTCCACCTTGTAGCCGCGCGGATATCCAGGATTAGGCGGTGCGCCTCCGCCGGGACCGGCGCCACGAGCCGCTTGCGCTGCCCCGCCTGCCGCCGCTTCGCCAGCAGGTGCAGCACTGGCAGGAGGAGTTGCGGCTTGTGCGGCCTGGGCTCCGGCGCGTCCTGCACCACCGCGGCCACCGCGTCCGGCGCCATTGGTCGAGTCGAACTGAATCTCGGTGATGGTTTCAGCTTTCGGCAGCTCAATCTGGAACCACATGCCGGCGGTTTGGGGCGCCTGACTGGTCCAGGACGCGAGGGTCACCGCGCCGGCCGTGCCGGTGGGATTATGACTCGCCGTCAGTTTCCACATCGGATCGGGCAGCAACACTTTCGGCAGCGATGCTTCGAGTTCCGACACCGACCATGGGCTCTTTCGAGAGGCAGTCGCGGTGCGAACACGTTTGACATCGGCGGCGGTCACCAGACCACCGGTATTCCCGAAGCTGGTGCGAACGTACGACGCCACTGCGGCGACCCAATCGTCAGGGTTGGTGCCCATGGGCACCATGACGTCCGTGTAGTTCCGATCGTCGACAGGCCCCGCGAGTCCATGAAGGACCGCGCTGATGATGTAGTCGCGATGCCCGTTGACCCGCGGTGAACCTGCGAGTCGCGGCGCCATGGTCACGCCTGACGAATCACCAGGACGCGGCGCGCCGAGTCCGTCATCGCCGTGACACGAGAAACACAGCTCCCTGTAGATCTGCCCACCGCGATCGATGATCGCCTGCTGTTCGTTGGTGTAAGACGGGGCGGCGCCACGACCGGGACCGAATCCGCCGCGTCCGGCGGTTGGCGGGTTCATGATCGTGTTTGCGACGACCTGCACTCCCCTCGCTTTGTTCGTGTCAGCGGTGGCTTTGATCGTCGTCAGCGCGTCGGGCACCTTCCATTTGTTCATCGTCAGCATCGCCTGGATTGCGACGTCGACACTCGGATCCTGCGCCATGCGCTTGTAATCGCCGGCGAACGATTTCTCCCCGGCCTTGTAGAGAGTCTCACTGGCACGGATTGCCTGGATCCGCATGCGTGGTTCGCGATCCTCGAGCAGCGTCCGTACCGTCACCGGATCAAGTGCGCCGAGTCCCTCGAGTGTCCACAGGGCATGGAATCGTTCGAGGAGATTCGTCGAGGTCTTCAGCGTCGACTGCAGTGTTGGGACGACGGACTTGTCCTGCTTGAGGACGAGCAACTGCTGCGCGGTGTCACGCCACCATCCGTTCGGATGCCCAAGATGGGTCACCAGCTGTGCCGGAGTCTCGTCGTTCATCCGCGGGACCGTCGTATCGCGGGCCAGCGCATCGGAACGATCGAACTTCACGCCGTCATAGACAAGCCGCCAGATGCGTCCCTTGTGGATGACTTTGTCGAGTCCGTACTGGTCGATGCGCGCGCGCAGGTACGTTCCGGGCCCGGACCACTGCGCTTCCTGAATGATCCCGTGATACATGTCGGTGATGTAGATCGTGCCATCCGGAGCCGTGGTCTGATCGACGGGACGGAAGTAGGGATCGGTCGACTTGATGAACTCGTTGCCGTCGTAGAAATTGCGGATGTAGGTGAGCCCTTCTCTTTTTTCCGCGCGGACCCGGCGAACAATCCGTCCGACCTGTTCACCATAGAGGTAGTCGCCGTGCAGGTCTTTCGGCATGCGATGCGCGCGAACGATGTCGCCGCCGGCCGCGCCGGTCGTGCTGCGCAGCGATCCATCCGGCATGCGCGTCGCGCTGAGACCACCCTGCATGTCGGCGACGCGAACCGGTGCGCCCCAGGGAATCCCGAGCTCCGGATCCATTTCGGCGCTGCCGCGACCACCGCCGAAATTGCCGTAGAGGATGGGGAACTGCCAGTACGACGGCAGTCCGCTCGCACCTCCCTGGAACCACAGCTTCCCGTCGTCGTCCTGTGATGCGCCCCATTGTGCGCCGTTCGAGCCTGTCGGTTCCTTGATCACGCCGTGCGGTGTCCAGCGCGCGCGGAACGCGTTCACGGTGCTGTACAGCCAGTTGTCGAGGCCGTAGGTGAAGAAACTTTCTTCATGTTCGACGTTCGCGTAGCGTCCATATCCCGTGTCGAAGAGCTCCTTCTTATCAGCCACACCGTCGCCATTGGTGTCGGTGTACTTCCACACTTCCTGGGAATGTGATTCCTTCGTGAGGAGCGCGTTCGGACCAAACGGCAGGAGAAAACGGGGGAAGACGAGATTGTCGACAAACACGGTGTGCTTGTCGTACTTGCCGTCGTTGTCGGTGTCGACGTGCAGCGATACCCGACCGTTCGGATCGTGTTCACCGGTTGCGTCGGCGTCCTGCATGTATCCGCGGTCCTCGAGAACGAACATCCGGCCGTTGCCATCGAAGGCGATAGCCGTCGGCTCCTGGATGATCGGATCGGAGAGCACGAGTTCGAGCCGGTAGCCGGGTTGCAGGATGAATTTCTCCAACTGTTGCTCCGGCGTCAGCGCGAGCACCGGCGGCTTTTTGGAGAAGTCGACGTTGGCGTACGCCGGATCGTCAGCCTGAGGGCCGCCGGCCAGGAAGTCCGGCCCGCCGCGTCCGCGACCGCCGCCACGTCCCTGCGCGTCGGCTGGCGGGGTCTGACCCGCTGCCGCAGGTGGGGTCTGAGCCGCGGCGCCCTGCGGCGGCGTCTGCGCAGCCGGTGTTTGTGCGATGGTCACCAGACCCGTCGCGAGGACGATGAACACCGCGACTCCAAGAAACCACGTGTGAGTTGTGCTCTGTTTCATTGCTGTCCTCGCGAAAAGTTGGGGTCAGACCGGGGTCAGACGGGGGTCAGACCCCCGAATCCAACGAATCTCGTCTGTTATAGGCAGACTCGGACGTCTGACCCTGGTCTGACCCCGGTCTGACCCCCGTCTGACCCCCTACCGGCTCGCCGTCGACGATCCGCCGTTGAGGGCGGCGCGGCAGAAGTCGACGCACTTCTTTGTCTCCTTCACCGCATCTGACCCCTCGGGGATCTGGTATTCCAGCTCAATCGACCCGGGGATCTTCCACTTGTTCTTGCTCACCATCTGGAGGATGTCCTTGATCGGCGTCTCACCGGTGCCCCACGCAAGGTTCAGCGAGCAATGCTCCGGCGTCGTTCGATCCTTTAGATGGAAGCTCGAAATGCGGTCGTGGTACTTCTGCAGGAACTGCATCGGTGTCCCGCCGACGTTGCCGGCAGCGACCCAGTGCCCGAAGTCGACATTCGCCATGTTCCCTTTTGAGATCGCAAACGCCTTGTCGAACGCGGTCATGCTGCCCTGCGCGTGCGTGTGATAGGCGGCATAGATCTTCTTCTTCATCGCAAAGTCGCCGATCCGCTTCAGTTGCGCCTCGTCGGTTGGCAACTCCAGCGTCGTGTGCGAGCAACCGAGTGCTTCCGCCACATTGAAGATGTACTCGAACTCCTCATCGGACATATTCGCACTGAGCTGCTTCCATGCGTAGATCGTCACGCCGGCGTCGTTGTACATCTTGCGAAGCTGCTTGAACTTGTCCATTGAAACCGACGTGCGCCACGCCTTGAGCTTCGCCGCGGCTTCTTGTTGAGCGGCCTGCTGCTCGGGCGTTGTTTCGCCGCGTCCGCGTCCGCCGCCACCACCGGCTCCGCCTCCGCGGGCGCCCTCGGGCTGAATCACACAGCTCTCTCCGTGCCAGCTGCCCATCTTCGCGCCTGGCGGCAGGTTCGCCGGATCAACCGGTCCGCGTCCTCGACGCCCACCAGCCGCATCAGGGGCGCCTCCGGGTCCACGACCCGCGCCGCCGCCGCGACCGGATGTCGGTGCACCCGCGAAGCTCTCAACCGGTCCACCCATCAACTCGATCGCGCTGATGCCCGAGTCGAGAATGTACTTGAGCGTCGCTTCAGCGCTCTGATCCGGCATGCTTCGATAGCTATACGTGATGGTTCCGATCTGCACGCCATTGAACACCGAGTTCGGCTTCGCTTGTGCGAACGCGCCGAAGAGCGACTCGCTGTTTCCCAGTACCGCTGCGGCCGGCAACCCCGCCAGCGCCAGCTTCCCGAACTCCCGTCTGGTATAAGACATGATTCACTCCTCTACTGCGGTCCGTTGATGGCGAACGCGGCGAGCATGTCGCCAGCCGCGACGAGCAGGTACTGCTTTCCATCGAGCATATAAGTCTGCGGCGCATTCGACACAGCGCCGATGCGCGAGTGCCAGAGTGCCTTTCCGTTGGCCGGATCGAACGCGACGATGTTACCAGCTCCATCGCCTGCGAACAGGAGTCGCCCCGCCGTTGTCAGCATTCCACTCGCCCCACCGCCGCCAGGCAACTCGTGCCGCCAGGCGATCTTGGCTGTTGCGGGATCCATGGCCGTGATCGATCCGCCGGTCGAGACGCCTCCTCCGCCCATCGTTCCGCCAAGCCCCATCGATCCTCGCGGATCCGAATCGATCAGGTAGCGCACCGACAGGCTGTTGTTCTCGGGCAGATAAAACAGCCCCGTGTCAGGTGAGTACGCCGGCGGCGGCCAATTCGTTGCACTACTGCTGACGATTGCCCCGCCAATCGTCGCAACCTTCTCGGGATTGAGCATCGGCCTGCCGTGCTCGTCGAGGCCGGTTGCCCAGTTTGCCGCCGGGCTGAACTTGCCGCTGGCGATGTACTCGCCATTCGTGCGATCGAGCGTAAAGAAGTAGCCGTTGCGCGCGCCGGTGGACACGAGCTTTCGCATACGTCCGTTGATCCGCATCTCGAAGAGCACGGGCGTCTGCGTCGAGTCCCAGTCGTGCATGTCGCGAGGCGACGTCTGGTAGTACCACGCCATCTTGCCTGTGTCGACGTTCACCGCGATGAGTGAACATGTGAACAGCCCGCTTCCGACGCCGCGGCCTGCGGGTGTGTAGGCCGGCGTGGGATTGCCGGTGCCGAAGATATAAAGATGTGTCTCCGGATCGTAGGCGCCAGGCACCCACGGCTGGCCACCGCCATGCCGGGCCGCGTCGAGACTCGGCCAGGTCTCGACGCCCGGGTCGCCCGGATTCATCGGCACGGTATAGAAGATCCACTGGCGCTTGCCGGTCTCCGGATCGTATGACTGCAAGTATCCCGGTGCGTCGAGGTCATTCCCGGTGCCAACGATCACGTGATCACCGATGATGATTGGCGCCATCGACGAGAAGTACTGCTGATCGAACGGCGCAATTTCGACGTGCCAGACTTCCTTCCCTGTGCGCGCATCGATCTTGATCAAGTAGTCGTCGTGCGTCTCCATGAAGAGATAGTGGCGCCACATCCCGACGCCGCGATGGCCGGTGTGCGTGCCGCCGCGTGTCTTCCAGTAGAACTGCCACAGGATCGTTCCGTCGCGCGCATCGATCGCCCAGAGATTGTCGGGAGACGTCGCGTAGAGAATGCCGTCGACCGCGAGGATCGATCCGCGAATCTGCGCGGCACCGCCGGCGTTGTAATCGCCGCTCCCTTCGCCAGCGACTATCAGTGGAACATCCGGTCCGCCTCCACGTCCGCCGCCACCGCCGCCGGCACCAAGGTTTCCTGGTCCACGTCCCGTCGGACCAGCCCCTTGCACGAAGCCTCTCGACACCCACGCCAGTCCAAGACTCTTCAGCGTCGTCTGGTTGATTTGGTTGAGTGAGCTGTAGCGGCGGCCTGAGTAATCACCTGAATATGTCGGCCAGGATTCGGCGAGTGGTTTGAGAATCGTTGCAGGGTCGAGTCCGCCCGACGAAGAGTTCGACTGCGTCTGCGGCGCCTGCGCAACCAATACGACCGGCGCGAGAAGAAGGGCGAGAGGGACGATGCGCTTAATCATCGCTGTCATGAGTAGCCGGAAGCTGGAAGCTGGAAGCTACTTAAGCGTCCACAAATATGCGGTCACGTTGTGCATGTCGGTGTCGGCAAGCGTCGGCACGAGCGTCCGATGCGCTGCCGACGGATCCCGAATTTCGATCTTCGGATCGCTGCCGTTGCGCACAAACGTGCGCCTCGTTCCATCGTCCTGCACGATCGAAACGGTGAAGTCGTCTATGCGCGCGAGCCGCCCTTCGACCCGCGTGCCTGATACGGCAGTCACGACCGCGGTCGCCGGACGTCCTTCGGTTCCACCGCGTCCGCGTCCTCCTCGTCCGCCGCCGCCACCGGAAAGCCAGAGGTTTTGCAACTCACGTGGATCCGCGACGCGAGAGGCAATGTGCTGCAAGTCGCCCGTGATCGAATGACAGCTGCCGCACTTTGTATTGAAGAATGTCTGCCCAGCTGTCGCGTTGCCGACGAGGATCTTTTCCGGCGGCACGGTTTCGTCAACCGGAGGACGCCCCTGCCGTCCCGCTTCCTTGAGAACACTGTGCAGATACTCGGCGATCGCCTTGATGTCGTCGTCAGGAAATGGAAATGGCGGCATCGGGGGCATGCCTGCAGGCGGAGTAGGACGGCCGCCACGGACAATTGGGATGACCAGTTCTCCTGCTTTGTCGCTCAATAGCGTTTGCGATCGCAGGAGGTTCGGTCCTCCTTGTTGTCCGCCACGCAAATCGATGCCGTGGCACGCCGAGCAGTTCGCCTCGTAGAGTCCTTTCCCTCGCGCGAGAACCCCGGCATCGGCAAGCGCGCGCTGCTGCTGTGGGAAGTTCGGCCCGCGGCCCTGGCCCTGACCGCCGCCTCGCCCTTGCGCCGCGCCGCCGCGTCGGCCCTGCGGGTCAGCCTGCGGAGCTCCTTGTGGAGGGGCTGGCTGCGTTTGCGCGATCATCGCAGCCGGCACGGCAAGCATCGCGATGGCTAAAACAGTGCGGATACGCATTCAGCGTTGCTGATATTACGCGCAATCTTCAGATCCAGCACACTCGAAAAACGGCTACGGCAGGTCGGCACCGACTCAAGCCCGGCATTTCCCGGGAGCTGGACCTATCGTTCGCCTTCAGTCAACGCATGGATTTGGTCGATTCGGAGTCCCGTCCACGTCTCCTCCGTCCCATTCGGCCAGCGGACGATGACGCGCTCAACGGTTGTCGCATCTCCAAGTCCGAACTGAAGCCGCAGATCGCTCTGTGAGTAGTAACTCCCGCCACCCCGGACCTCCTGACGCTGTTCGCCATCGGCGGTCACGACCCGGACGCGCGCGCCGATCGCGCTGCGGTTCGATTTCGTACCGACCAGTTGCAGCGTGATCCAATGGTGCTTGACCGTTTGATCGAGACGAAAGAGGTCCGGCGTGTCGTGAACGTTGTTGACGACGATGTCGATGTCGCCGTCGTTGTCGAAATCGGCGAAGGCGGCGCCGCGCGAAGCCTTTTCAGTCGTAATCGGTGGACCAAGCTGCGCGCTCACGTCGGCGAAGCGGCCGTTGTGAAGATTGCGGTAGACCACCTTCGGTTCCCTGTATCCGGCTTCCGACTTCAGCGAATCAACTTCCGGATACACATGGCCGTTGACGAGGAACAAATCGAGCCAGCCATCGTTGTCGAGATCGAGGAATCCAGTGCCCCACCCGAGCCACCTGGTATTCACGCCGATGCCGCTCGCGAACGTCAGGTCTTCGCACCATCCGCGGCCGCTATTCGCATACAGCGTGGAGGTGTCCCCCGCGAAATTCGTCTTGAAGATATCCATGGTCCCGTTGCGATCGTAATCGCCGATGGCGATGCCCATGCCGGACTGCGATCGGCCGTCCTGGCTCAGAGCGCATCCGGCGGTGATGCCGATATCGGTAAACGTGCCATCGTGATTGTTTCGGTAAAGCGTGCTCGGATTCGAATCGTTCGCCACATACATATCGATCCAGCCATCGCCATCGAAATCGAGTGTCGCCACTCCGAGCGCGTAGGTGCTCTTCGTGCGCGCCACGCCCGACTTCTGTGAAACATCCTCGAACGTTCCGTCTCCATTGTTGTGATAGAGGAAGTTCTTTGCGCCGGGCAAGCCTGGCGGTCCGCACGCAACCGCCACTCCCTTGTACCGGCACAACCCGGATGAAGGCAGCGGCGTCGCGGACAGATCCAGATCGATGTAGTTGGCGACGAGCAGGTCGAGACGACCGTCGCGGTCGTAGTCGAGGAATGCGCAGCTGGTACTCCAGCGCGCGGCCGGATGCGTCAGCCTCGCGGCTGCCGTGACCTCGTCGAACGCACCGTCATGACGATTCCGATACAGCTTGTTCTGCCCCCAGTAGGTGACCAAGAGATCCGCATCGCCATCATTGTCGTAATCGCCGGTACATACGCCCTGTCCCCAGCCGCCAGCGGCGAGCCCGGCGCGCACGGTCACGTCCTCGAACGTGCCATCGCGCCTGTTGCGGTACAGATGATTGGTTGGCTCCTGCCCTTTCGGGAAGCCGTCGAGCGTTGTGCCGTTTACCTGGAAGATGTCGAGCCAGCCGTCACCGTCGTAATCGAAGGCGGCCACACCCGTGCCCGTGGTTTCAAGCAGGTAGGTGTTCGTGCCTTCCTTGCCGTACACGGTGCGCGCCGAGAGTCCGGCTTTGCCGGCGATGTTGGTGAACGAGAAGCCGAGATCGGCGCTGGCTATTACATGCGGAGCGCGTTCCAACGACGCGAATGCCATCGACACGGCAGCAGCCAGCAGCCAGCAGCGTCTCATTGCACTTTCTTCCGATGCAGCATCACAACATCTGTGAGCGGCGCCGCACCGCCCGACACCGATGCGATCGTCACGCGACGCAACTGCTCGAAGCGCAGCCCGGAGGCCTCGGTAATGTCGCCCAGCACAGGCCGCGGCTCGTTGTGCAGGAACACGCCGCCTGGCACGAGCATCGAGGCGATGTTACTTACGGCAAGCAGCAGCTGGGTGTCGTCGAAATACGGAAGGATGTTCGTCGCGATAATCAGATCGAACGGCGCCGCTGAAAGTCGTGCGGTGACGATGTCGAGATTCTCAGGCACCAGCGACTGCCCGACCTCAGAGCGGATACGGACTATCTTCGACAAATGTCCCGTCGCCTTTGGTGTGGGCTGGTCCGACCCATCTCCGACGGCGCGACCAAGCCGGGCAAAGTACTCACGATAATCCTCGGCCACGTGCACCGTCGACGATTCCGCGATTCCGCTCACGAGCGTCAGGCTCGGAGGAGCTGTTCTCGCGCGCACGAGATGATCGATGACTCGTGGGTTGATGTCGGCGCCGACGACAACGAGATCACCCAGACGCGAGAGCCCGACTGAAAGGAGCGCGTCGATCACCGCCCACGGCTGGTAGCTTTCTGGCGGGCCGCTTTCGACCAGTGCCGTGCGCGGCGCGAGATCGAGTCCGGGTCCGACAATCAACACACGACGGATTTGCCGCGCCGGATCGAGGGCCTTCAGAACCCCAAGCCCGCTATAGACGACGTAGCCTGCTTCCACGGCCGTGTCGGTGCTGAGACCACGCGCGCGGTAGAGATCGTTGACCGCTTCGGGTCCTGCCTGTCGTGCGACGAATTCCTTGTCGTACACAAACTTCATCACGCGGCGGTACTCAGCATCGAGTGCTTTTTCGCGATCAGTCGGTGGAAACGCCGACGTCACGAGCGCACGGAAGTACGCGACGCGCGGATCAGCGGACGGCGAATCGATCGCTTTCAAGAACGCTTTGATTCGCGGCGGCACGTCCGAGGGGATGCGGCCATTGTCAAACAGTGCCTTCGCACTGAGAGCCGGCTCGATCGGCGGAAGCGTGGTGAAGTGTGTGGACTGCAGCGCGTAGAAGATCAGGTGATCCAGATCACCTTGGCGCACGCGCCGCGCGTTGTCCTGTCCGACGTGATCGACGTACGACGCGAACGTCGCGGCGGTGATGCCTCGTTGTTCAAGTTGCCTGTGGAAAGGCGTGAGGTCTCCCCACGTGATTCGTGTCGTCTGCGAAGAAGGCTGCAGCGTAAGGACTGCTGCGACCGCGCAGAATGCAACCCGCAGATACACCACGTTATTGTAGGGTTTAATAAAAAAGCCGGGGTCAAAAGACCCCGGCCTACATCCGCCTGGGAACAAAGGTAGGGCAGGGTCCTGAGACCCCGCCGCTATGTTTAGAAGATGAACCGGAAACCCAGCTGGACGAACCGCTGGAAGTTCGACTGACCGGTGATGTTGCGGTTGATCCGTCCGAAGTCAGCGGACGTGTTCGACTGGTTGTAGTTCCGCTCGTCGTACATCGGGCTGTTGAAGATGTTGAACGCCTCGAGACGCACCTGGAACCGCGTGTGCTCTGTAATTCTGGTTGCTTTCGCGAAGTTCACGTCTACCTGCCAGAACGACGGCCGCCGGAACTCGTCGTACCGGAACATCGCGGTACGGCGCTGGAACGCCTCCCGGGTCAGGAAGTACGGCTCTGTGCAGCCATACGCTGTCGACAGCGGTATCAGGTCGTACTTGCCCGTTGTCGCATTCCGCTGGCCGATGCACGGCTTCACGCCGTAGATGAACTGCCCTTCCTTCTTACCGGAAAGGGCAATCGTCTTCGGATCGACACCCGGCGCCAGGTCGAGGTTGCCGGGCATGTCCCACGGCTGTCCGGACTGGAACACGAGCATCGGCGCAATCGACCAGCCGCCGAGCAGGTAGCCCGCCAGGCTTTTCTGATTCCGGTACCACGGCAGCTCCCAGACGCCCGACGCGGTCAGGCGGTGCTTGCGCTGCGAGAAGTACGGCCCGTGGTTCTTGAGCAGTGACACCTCGTCCGCATACGCGGCGCCGATGCCGGTCGTGGTGTTCGCGCCATCCTCGGTCCAGCGCGGAACCCACGTGTAGCTGGTGTTGATGGTGACTCCCTTCGCCCAGCGCTTGTTCGCCACGAGCTGCAGCGAGTCGTAGGTCATCTTGCCCAGGTTCTGCTGGTTCATGCTGAACCCGCCGAACGCCGGGTACGGACGGGCCAGCTCGAAACGGGAGAGCGTCTGGTTCGTGAACCGCGTCGTGCCCTCGAAGCCTGCCACGTTGAAGAACGGGTTCGGCACCAGCTGATCGCACAGCGAACGGCTGCCGTTGAGGGTCACGTCGCACTGCGCTTGAAACGCTGCGGACGGCTCATTGTAGCCGCCGAAGTTGCCTTCGATGTCGTAGCTGCGGCTGCCGGCATAGGTCATGTCGAGCGAGACCCGCCACGGCAGCTCGCGCTGGATGCCCACGGAGAACTGGTGCACGTTCGGGACGATGAAGTTCGGGTTCGAGAAACTCGGACCGCGCCCGAGGAATGTGAGCGGGCCCAGCGAGTTACCGGGTGGCGTCTGAATGCCGGTCGGGAACGGGTTCCCGAGCAGGTAGGTCGGCGTGCGGTTGCCGTCGGTCGACGCGATCAGCGAGGTGGTATTACTGAACCCGTTGTTGAACCCCTGACCGGTCGGGTTGAGGTAGTACTTACCCCATCCGGCGCGAAACACCGTCTTCTCGTTGATCGAGTAGGCGGTGCCGACGCGGAGCTGGTAGTTGTTCTTATCGGTTTTCCACGGCTTCTCGGGGGCGCCGTTCACGCCCGCGAAGGTGTAGCCGCCCATCACCTGCTGACCGACGCGCGAGGACACCGGATTAACGATCGTCGGATCGAACACATAATCGAGCAGGTTGTCCGCTTCCTTCACTGCGGGATTGATGTCCCACCGGAAGCCCAGGTTCAGGGTCAGCTTCGGGCTGACCCGCCAATCGTCCTGGATCCACGGCGCCACGTAGAACCACTCATAGTGGGGCTTGGGGTTCACGTCCACGCTGCCGCTGCTCGGTGCGCCGAGCAGGAACGAAGCGAAGGAGTTGCCCTGGAGCACGTCGTTGCTATTGATCGTCTGGCGTGTGAACTGGCGGGTGAACGAGATGTTGCCGCCGGAGTTGTTGTAGTTCTCGTTGAAGACGTTGGTCCAACGCATGTCCAGACCGCTGCGGATGTTGTGGTTCCCGCGGGTCAGCGTGATGTTCGGCTGGACCGTGTAGTTCCGGTTCCTGTTGGGCGACGAGCCGCGCGAGAGGCCGACGTAGTCGTCCATGTTGATCACCGGGAAGATGCCGCCGATGTCTTTGCTCGGCATCTGGCCGACGAGACCCTGGGGCCAGAACTCGGTCGAGTCGAAGCCAATCCCGTCCTGCGAATAGCTCCACTCGAGGAAGTAGGTGTAGCTGGCGCGCAGGTTGAACACGCTGCCGGCGCCCAGGATGTGCACCCAGTCGCCGACCAGCGCGCGGTTGGCGCGCCAGAGCGGCAGCTGGCCATTCTGCGCCGGACCGCTGCGGATCGGGGTGGTATTGCGGACCTCGTTACGTTCGTTTTCACCCCAGCGGAAGAACGCACGGTCGTTCGCGCTGAAGTTGTGGTCGACCTTTCCGACCCAGTTCCAGAACAGGTCTTTGTTGAAGTGCTCGGGGTAATCCAGGTTGTTCTGCCAGGGCGCCGCGCCGGCCGTGACATAGTTGGGCAGCGGGTAGTACGCCATGATCTTTTTCGCGGTCGGGTCGATTCGATCGGCGGGAATGATGTTGTTGGGGAACGGATCGCGCGTCCACACGCCGTTGACATCCCGGCCGGTCTTCGGGTCGTAGATGATGATCGGGCGGCCCTGCGCATCCACCAGACCGGAGAAGTCGCCGTTTCTCATCGCCGCCGTCGGCGTCGTTGAATTCAGCGGCGCCGGCGTGCCTTCGCGGTACTTCTCGCCGTTGAACAGGAAGAAGGTCTTGTTCTTCCAGATCGGGCCATCGACGCTGAATCCGTACTGATCGATGTACTGATCGGTCTTGGCTGAGTTGCGCGAGTTGAGGAGGAACGAATTGGCGGCCAGACCCTTGCGGCGCATGAAGTCGTAGACCTCGCCGTGGAAGGCGTTGGTGCCCGTCTTCAGCGACATGTTGACGACACCACCGGCGGTGCGGCCGTACTGTGCGTCGTAGGTATTGATGGCGACCTTGAACTCCTGGACTGCTGCCGCCGGGGGCACGTAGGCGATGTTGTTGCCGCCCTGGTTGGCGTTGTTCGGCGCGCCGTCGAGCGTGAACTCGTTGTTGCGGTTCTGGCCGCCGTTCATCGACCAGTCGGCGAGCGCGCCGTTGTCGAACGGACGGAGATAGATCGCCTGTGCGTTGTAGTTGACGCCGGCGACGAGCACGGCCAGCGCCATCGGGCTGCGCGACTGCAGCGGCAGCTCGGCGATACGAGCCTGGTCGATGACTGTACCGCGGACGGCGTTGCTGGTTTCGAGCAGCGGGGACTCTGCCGACACGTTCACGCTCTCGGTCAAGCCGCCAACGGCGAGCTGAGCATTGATCACGGCCACCTGGCTCACCTCGAGCCGCATGTCGGTACGGTTGTACTTTTGGAATCCGCTCATTTCAACCGTCACCGTGTAGATGCCGGGACGGAGGAACGGAATCGTGTAGTTGCCGTCGTTATTCGTGGTGGCAGTGGCAACTTCGTTTGTTTCCTGGTTGCGGACAGTGACGGTTGCGCCCGGCAGCGACGCCTGGCTCGTATCAACCACCTGTCCTTTCACGGTGGCCCGAAATTCCTGGGCGGTCACACTGCCGGTCAGCACCAGCAGAATGGCCACACCCAGCAGGCCTTGATACCACCTCATCCTCATCATTCGGTGTCCTCCAACACGGAGCAGCAAAACAACCAATAATGCCGGACTCGACCGGAGGGTCGCCGGCATGAACAGGCGCGGTGGCATGTCTCCGCCATTTCCGCCGCACTGTAGCGGTTAAGTTATACCGCCGCCGATGGCTTGTGACAAGTGTGTGGCACGCCTGTTTCGCCCTACAGAACCTATTTCGGCGCAGCCAGGCTTGGATTCAGCGTCGCAGCGCGTGCGAATGCCGCCTTCGCTTCCTGCTCCCGCCCGAGGCGTTGGAGCGTGCGGCCCATTTGGTAGTACGCCGGCGCGTATTGGCCGCTTGCCGCCACCGCGCGTCGGAACAGTTCCAATGCCCCGACGAAGTCGCTCGCATCGTACTTGGCGGTGCCGACTGATGTGAGGACGCTCGCCTGCTGATCCTGTTCGCGCCGGTGGCGTAATCGCTCGGCTTCGGCGAGGGCCGCGGTTGCGCCCGCGACGTCGCCACGTTGTTGCAGGACCTGTGCGAGGATGTAGTGGGTGGCCGGATCAGGCTTGATCGCGATGGCCCGCCGCAGCTCGCGTTCCGCGTTCTCCCACTCCCGTCGAGCGCGAAAGACCGCGGCAAGCGCGGCGTGGGCGTCGGCGGAGCGCGGATCCGCCGCGATCGCGGCTTTCAATTCGCGCATGGCGTCATCGAACGCTCCCTGACGCGAGTACATGACGCCGAGCTGGTAGCGCGTCTCGGGCCGCGGATCGTTGGCCACCGTCGTCTTCATTTCCTCGATGGCTTCGGCCGTACGATCTGCGCGGTTCAACGCGAGCGCGAGGTTGTACCGCGCCAGCGCGTGCCGGGGATCGATCTCGAGTGCACGACGGAAGCTCTTCATCGCCTCGTCGAGGTTCTGCTCCGACTGCGCGAGTCCGAGGGTAAAATGTCGATCGGGATCGTTGGGTGCCTGACCGACGAGGGCACGCGCGCGCTGAACAGCCTCCTCCCCTTTTCCGGCTTTCACGAGCGCGAGGATCAGATTGTTCGACGCCTTGCGGAACTGCGCATCCTGCTGGAGCGCGGAACGGTAGGCCGCAATCGCCGCGTCGAGCGCGCCGATGCGCTCCAGCGCTTCACCGAGGGCGTTCTGGATCTGGGGATCGGCCGGCGCACGACCCGCGGCTTCCCAGAGGAGTGCCAGCGCCGCCGGATGGTCCCCTTTGGCCTCGAGCTCAATCGCGCGCGTATAGGTCTGCTTCGCGCCCGACGAAGACCCTTGAGTGAGCGCGAACGATAGTGCGACGCATGCCGCAAACAGCATTACTGGATTTTCTTCAACATCACATTCCGGTATTCGATCTTGAACGGCGGCCCGGTGTGCATCTGGAAACCGAGGAGCCCTTCAGGCGCGAAATGCTTCGCGTCTTCGTCGATCGCAACCGCCATCAGCTGACCATTGATCAACTGAATCAGGACACGACCGCGGGCAATGATGTGGTACTGGTTCCAGCCGTTGACGTTCATGACGCCCCGGAGGAATGTCGGATCGCCGATCGTGCCAATCACCTTGTACTTCGGGCCGTCGACCGCCCGCGTGATCTCACCGCGCCGCGAGAGGACGGCGTGTCCCTCGCCGCTTGGCGCGCGGCCACGCTCGTCATGCACGTTGCCGAGATACCCTTCCGTAAAATCGATATCCGCCTGATATCCCTTCAGCACCCACTTTCCAACATTGGGCAGCTCCGAGCTTCGATACTGAATCCCGCTGTTGGTGCCGTTCATCCGGAACTCGACTTTGAGCTCGAAATCCTTGATCGTGCCGCCGCGCCAGATCAGGAAGCTGTTCTGCTTCATCACGTTCTCGGGAGTGGTCTCGCCGATGATCTCGCCGTTCTCGACGCGCCAGAACTGCGTGTCGCCGTCCCAGCCGTTGAGCGTCTTGCCGTCGAAGATTGAAACGAAGCCCGTGTTGTCGTCTGGCTGCGTCTCCGGGTAGACCCCGGTCGCCGGGCGCACCTGCGGTGGCGACGCTGGTTGTTGCCGCGCGATGGCGTCACGCGTCGTGAA
>Ga0310890_10000106_pt1 | contig 22072 bp, 22 predicted proteins | sample T20D3metaG_FD_203751 | JGI IMG/M metagenome (GOLD analysis project Ga0310890, IMG submission 203751) | Lab incubated soil microbial communities from West Virginia University Organic Research Farm, Morgantown, WV, United States - T20D3 | ecosystem: Environmental > Terrestrial > Soil >... | reverse complement strand
ATACTGTGTATTGCCAGTTAGAATAATCGCTATCTCCTTGACTGCCTGTAGGTTTAACTTTCTGATATGGTTTTACATTATTTATGATAACAGAAACATCACAATCTGATGTTACATTATCCTTTGAGACTCCTTTAATTACTAGCGAATTGTTTGAATTTAATGGGACTAGATCTCCTTTATCTGGAGAAATTATCTTTACTCCGCCAGTAAGCTTTGTAATATTTGATACTGTGTCAGAAGCAATGGGAACAGATGTGTTTGTAGTACTTGCAGAAGTAGTATTTTGCTGTGCTAATACTTGGATGTTTGCATTATAACTTATGTTTGATAATAATAACAGTATTAATAGTCCTGAGAAAATAATACCAAGCCTTTTTATCATGATTATTTTGATATTTATATATATATTAAAGTTTGAATAGATTTTTCTATATGATAAAACTAGTGATGTGTTCTTATTAAGGTAATCTTTTCTCTCGATCTGAAAGGTGATCTGTGTTCATTTTTCAAACCAAATAAACCATAAACTTTAACAATTCCGAAATAACATTATCGACGTGGAAGAAAATACTGACAGAAATCAAAAAACTCTGCTTACATTCTCAAACATCCAATACTTGGTTGAGGGTTTAGACGTATTACTCCATACAAATCTAGATGGTGATAAAAGAACAAAAGTAATAAAATTAAGAGATGATCTTAACGATTACCTCAATAATTTCTTCAATGCATATTCTTAACTTTGTTGATTCATACTTTAGATTGAGAAAACTAAGAATATGAGATAATGGTAATAGTATTTTGAAAATAGTACTTTCTGGAACACCTGGTGTTGGCAAACACACCATCGCTATCATCCTCTCATCTTTGTTTGATAAAGTACCAATTGTTGATATAAATAAGATAATTTTATCTGAAAATCTTTTAATTTCTCCCGTAAGTGGCAATCATGATGTAGATATTCAAAAGTCGTTTGATTTTTTGAGTTTGTTGCTTTCTAAGCAAGAATATCAAGATAGTATAATTGTTGGACATCTTGCTCCTTATGTAATAGATCCACTGTTAGTAGACCTTGCGGTAATATTAAGAAGATCTCCCTACGAACTTAAAAAAATATATGAAGAAAGATCTTATTCACAAACTAAAATTAGCGACAATATGGTCGCTGAGATCTTGGGTATTATATCATATGATGCACTAAAAAACTTTGAATTTTCCAAACTTTCTGAATTAGAGATCGCAACCAGTATTTTACCATCCTTATCGGCTCAAAAGATTGTCCATATGTATGGGGATAAGAAGCAAAGATCTTTTGGAAACATTGATTGGTTGCCACTTATCCAAAATGATCCAATTATGTTGAAATTTTTGAAATAAATCTAGTCTGAACTGATTTCATATATATATACCTTAAGACATTATCCTCTTGGATAATGGCTGCTTTAATTTCAAGAAGATTTGCTGAAGAAAGTGTACAATTTTTAGGAAAAAAAGTTTCAATTGAGACCTCAGATAATAAAACTTATTCTGGTGTTTTGACTGGTCTAAATGAAAAATTTGATTTAATATTGGACCATGTAGACTCTCAACAAATCCAAAAACTAATGATAAACGGTTTATTCGTAAAAGAGGTAAAGCTCTTAGAGAGGCCATTTGATTTGAAAGCTCTTGCTGAAAGGTTGTCAAGAGTATTCCCTGGGTTAGTAAAGATTCGAGAGGACGTAGGCGCAATCATTGTGATGGATAAAATTAAGGTGACCGAATCTGGAATCGAAGAAGGATCTGGTTTGTCTGCTACTCGTGTAAAAGCGATTTACGATGAATTCCTTAGGGAGTCCAAGAGTTAATCTTGGTATTTGAGGTGAAATGTACTGATTTAGCTGCTCGGATCGGTAAATTAACCACTCCTCATGGTTCTTTTGAAACTCCATCGTTTATACCCGTAATTCATCCAGTCAAACAACAAATCAGTCCAAGTTTTTTAAAAAGTCTTGGCTTTGAATGTATAATAACAAATGCCTATATCGCTTTGAAATTTTATGGTGAAAAGGCCGAAAAGCAGGGAATTCATCAAATCGTTGATTTTGATGGACCCATCATGACAGATTCAGGAGGTTACCAAGTGTTAGAATATGGTAAAGTCAACGTAACGCCTTCGATAATGGCCCAATTTGAACTTGATATTGGTAGTGATATTCCCGTTCCATTAGATAAACCAACAGGCTATGGTTTGCCTTATAATACGGCAAAGTCCTATGTAGATGAAACTACTTCAAATATAGATGAAACAATCGATATCATAAGAAAAAATCGAACTGATAAGAATGATGATATTTTATCATCAAAGGGTGAAATATGGACTGGAACAATTCAGGGAGCTGAGCATTTTGATCTCGTGCGGTATTCCGCCTCACTCTTAGATAAAAAGGGCTTTTCATTTTTTGCAATTGGTAGCCCGGTTGAACTGATGGAAGCTTATGAGTTTTCTACACTCTCTCGACTTATAGAAGCTACCAAATTATCCATACCAAACAAACCTATCCATTTATTTGGTGCAGGTCATCCATTAACAATACCTCTTGCTGTTGCACTAGGTTGTGACACATTTGATTCTGCATCGTATATTTTGTATGCAAAAGCTAATCGTTACATGAGTTCATCAGGAACACTGAGGTTAGAAGATCTTTCATATTTACCGTGCTGCTGCCCTGTTTGTTCCGATCATTCAGTTAAAGAATTTATTGATGAAATCCCTCAAACCAGGATTATTAATCTCGCTAAACACAATTTGTATGTTCTAAAACAGGAGATGTCTGCAGTAAAACAATCAATTTACGATGGTAGGCTTTGGGAATACGTGCTGCAAAAAGCAAGATCTCATCCCAAATTAATGGATGCAATTCACACAATTAAGAATTTTGAATATATTCAACAAAATACTCCCGTCTTTAAGCAAAAAGCAATCTATTTGTTTGAACCAATAGATCAGTTTAGGCCGGAGCTAAAAAATTATCGCAACATGCTAATTAATAACTACAAATCGCCCAATAATAATATCCTACTATTATATCCAGATCAGGGGATAAGACCATTCTATTCCTCCTCTGTATTGCGAAAACTTTCCAGTACTTTTCCTGACGCTTCAATTTGTCTTTATAATCCTTTTTTTGGCTTGATTCCGGTTGAAATATCGGATATTTATCCAACATCCCATAATATATTTACAAAACATTTTGACGAATATGATCCTAAAAGTTATACTGAATTTCTGAAATTGTTAAACTCCTTCCTAAAAAATAATACTTTTAAATCAATTCATATAATTGCGAATAGGTTCATTAAAAAACTGCTTCCCATCATTGAACTCCCAAAGGAAACAGAAGTAATAATTGAAGATTTTATTGGTTATAAATTAGATTGAGTTATAGACAGAGTTAGAATAAATTTAAAGTTGATTTGGATTTTTATTTTTTGACTATGTGATAAAAAAGATTAAAATTTAGCGCCGACGCTATCTTTAATTTCTTTGGATAATTCTGTATATCCATTTTTATCTATTATCACTGCATTTATGCTGTCTCCAGTACCTGCATTTCTTCTAATCGCTGCGGCAATGGCTTGAATTGCTACTTTATATGCTTCATTTACACTCATTCCTTCCTTAAATTCCGACTCTAAATATCCATATGCAACAGGAGACCCACTCCCAGTTGAAATGAAGCTCTCTGTAGTCATCGAACCAAATAGATCTATATTATAAATTTGTCCTTTTTGTTGACGAAAATCAAATCCGCCCATGATAATTTGAACATAAAATGGAAAATATCTTTGATTAAATAGAATGTTAGAACATAACCTTGCAGCAGAACTGACTGGGATGGGCTCTTTTTTAGATAACCTGTATATATTTGAGTTGTATCTCATTGTATCAACCAGATTTTGGGCATCTGCAACACCACCTGCAATTGTCATACCTAAATGATTATCAACTTTTTGAATTTTCATTACATGCCTATCTGCAATAAATAATCCTGCACTTGCTCTTGTATCTGCAGCTAATACTACACCATCACTACAGGTAAGAGCACAAGTAGTTGTTCCTTTTTTAATTTGATCTAAAATTTGTTGAGGATATCGATCATCATTAACATGCATTTATATCAAATGATAAAAGACTACATTTAAGCATTGTTAATTCGCAATTAACTATAAAATAATTATTATTATAGTCGTTTTGTTATAATATATTATAGTTGGCACAAACTCTATACGACAAGATTTGGGATAATCACGTAGTATATTCTGATGAAAGTAGTAATCTGTCGCTTTTATACATTGATAGGCATTATGTGCATGAAGTAACTTCGCCTCAAGCTTTTGATGGCCTTAGGATTAACGAGAGAAAAGTTAGAAGACCAGATCTTACTTTTGCTACGGTAGATCATAACGTTCCCACTACTAACAGGTCCTTGCCCATTGTAGATCAAATCTCATCATTACAAATAAAAGCATTGGAAAATAATTGTAAAGAATTTGGAATAAAACTTTTTGATATTCATGATAAGTATCAAGGGATAGTTCACGTAATCGGTCCAGAATTAGGATTGACACTTCCTGGTAGTACGATTGTTTGTGGTGATAGCCATACTTCCACTCACGGGGCATTCGGATCCCTGGCTTTTGGTATAGGTACCAGTGAAGTAGAACATGTATTGGCGACTCAATGTCTGTGGATGAAAAAGTCAAAAAATTTTGAAATAGTTTTGAATGGCGGTTTAAAACAAAACCAGGCTGTAACATCTAAAGATGTTATATTAAACATTATTAGAAAAATAGGTACATCTGGAGGCTCAGGATCAGTGATTGAATATAAGGGAAACTACATTTCATCCCTCACAATGGAAAAACGCATGACTATTTGTAATATGTCTATCGAAGCCGGTGCTCGAGCGGGTCTTGTTGCTCCAGATGATGTTACTTTTGAATATTTAAGGGGAAGAGTCTATACTCCCAAAAATGAATTATTTGATCAACAAATAGACGATTGGAAGAATCTCCGATCTGATAACGGAGCGCAATACGATAAAACCTTCTCTATTGATATCGACAATCTTGCACCTCAAGTTACCTGGGGTACTAATCCAGCTATGACTACCGATGTGGACTCTGCAATTCCTTCTCCTGATGAATATTCTAAGGGAAATGATGATGAAAAAAAATCTGCTATCAAAGCCCTCGAATACATGAATTTAAAACCGGGTTTACCAATTACTGATATTTCAGTGGATCGAGTTTTTATCGGTTCTTGCACAAATGCAAGATTAGAAGATTTAATCGAAGCTTCTAATGCAGTGAAAGGAAAAAAGGTATCTTCTAGTGTTAAAGCAATGGTTGTTCCGGGATCACAACAGGTAAAAATTGCTGCCGAAAAATTGGGATTGGATAAAATTTTTATCAATGCCGGCTTTGAATGGAGAGAGCCTGGCTGCAGTATGTGTTTAGGTATGAATCCTGATATACTCCAAGCCGGTGAAAGATGTGCTAGCACTTCTAATAGAAATTTCGAAGGACGCCAAGGTACAGGGGGACGTACTCACCTTGTTAGTCCTTTTATGGCTGCGGCCGCTGCAATAGCCGGAAAGTTTGTTGATGTGAGAGAATGGGTTTAAATTTAATTTATTATAGATAAAAATTACAGGTGTATTTATGGAACCTTTTAAGAATTTGACAAGTAAGGTAGTTCCGCTTGATATTGCGAATATTGATACAGATCAGATTATTCCAAAACAATTCTTAAAACTTTTGGGCAAAACTGGGTACGGTGAATATTTATTTTTTAATTGGCGTTATGATCAACAAGGTAAACCATTAGAGGATTTTGTGTTAAACTCATCCCTATTTAGTGGAAGACAGATTCTGTTAACGCGTGAAAATTTTGGTATAGGAAGCTCAAGAGAACATGCGGTATGGGCACTTAAGGATTATGGCTTCAAAGTAATCCTTGGGGTATCTTTTGCAGATATTTTTTACAATAATTGTTCTAAAAATGGAGTTTTGGTCATCAAAATGGACAAGAATACAATCGAAGATTTCTTTTCCTCAAAAACAAACGAAAACTTTGAAATAGACTTGATACAACAACAAATTAAGATAAATTCTAAAGTCTTTGATTTTGACATTGATCCTACATTAAAAAGTTATTTGGTAAATGGATTAGATGAAATTTCCAAAACTCTAGAACTAGGAAATCATATCAAGAAATATGAGGATAAACATAAAGTTTCTGTGGAAACAGAAAGTATGATATAAAAACATTCAGATAAAATGCTATAGAAAAAAAAATAGTTAATTTTACAAAGGGTAAATCTAATTAGATTTATTACTGTAACGATTGAAGAGTTTCTTATAAGATATATAACTACTATTTTTTAAGATATGAAAATAATTACATCAAAATTGACTCTTTTAATCATACTGTCGACAATTATTGTTGTTAGTAGTTTGACGATCCCACAGAATAGTATGGCTGCTACTACTGCTACTGTTGCTACTAATGTTGATGAAAATTCTGTATCTTTACATCCTATTTCTGCACAAGATCTTGATACCACTTCTGGTTCAAATCAATATCATACCTCTTTTGTTTGGTCAAATCCAGGTACTTCTAAAATGACTGATGTTTTGACTGCTAGTTTTACAAACATTCTTGATACACAAATTTATACTGGTTTAGACAAGATTACGAACTAGTAAAACCCCTTTTTTAGAACGACAAATGAATGTTCATGAGCATCTTGTCAAAAATTAATGCGTATTTGTCAAATTCCTTTTGTTCAGCTAAAAGGGAAAAAATATAGATATTATTGTTAATAGTCAAAAAAACCTGTTTAGTTTTAAACAAGAAACCTGCATTTTCAAAGCTGTATGTTATGCTTTCAGCTGTTTTGTTTATGCTATCAATATGTATGGTGGATATGTTATCAATTCTAAATCCCTGGTTCTGGTTTACAAGTTTCTGAACTATATCTTGCGTATTGATGCTTTCGTTAATTGTAAAGTTATTTTTTGGCATCAAAACATTTACGACAATGTTTTCTTGAAAGAGATCTTCTGGATTTTCTTTTGGTGATAGAAATACTATTATGTTGTTAGTTTGATTTTCATCATCATTCTTTTTATCTTCAACAATCTCCCAATTTGTGGGATAGGTTATGCTTAGACTGCTATCATTGGTTGTATAATTTGACCAAGTAGTTTCTTGAGCGAATGCTTTATTTACCGAAAACAAAGTGAGACCTTGAGCGGTGTCTATCAGGCTATTGTGGCCAAACCAACTAGACAAAAACAGGAGCAATACACATGGTAATGCGAAAATTATAATGTTGACTTTCCTAATAGACATACTAAATTCTATTACCATATTATAATTAGTATTTTTTACATTTCTATTTATTATTATATTAAACTTTAATCAATAGGTTCATATGATAATCTACCTATGTTCTAAATTATTTGGGTATTTTCAGGTATGACTTGTATAAAAGTCCTAATGTAGGTATATTTGCAAAATCTAACGATAAAATTGTATTACTTCCACATGGTTATGCTGAGACGAAATTAAAGAAAATAACGGATATTTTAGAAGTGGATCCAATTTTTGTTTCTATAGCAGGAAATAGAATAATTGGTCCTATGGTTGTCTTAAATAATAATGGGATGCTGCTGCCTTCAACAGCATCAGAGGATGAGGTGTTACATCTAAAACGTGTAACCGGATTGAATGTGTCCAAACTAGAATCAAAATTAACGGCTATCGGCAATCTAATATCCACTAATGATAAAGGAGCAATAGTTTCTCCGTTATTTAAGAATGAGTTTGATAAACAAATATGTGATGTTTTAGGAATAGAAACTCATACCATGTCTGTTGCTGATTTCAATCAAACTGGTTCGATGATTGTGTCAACAAATGATGGTGCAGCAGTACATCCAAAGGCCACAGAGAAAGAGGTTGAAACTATTTCATCAGTTTTAAAGGTAGAAGTAGAACCTTTAACCATCAATGGTGGTATTCCATATCTATCATCGGGCATTGTTTGGAATACCCGGTCTTTGATTGTAGGGAATCTAACTACTGGACCAGAATTAATCATGTTAAGTAGGGCGTTTAAAATGTAGTATTTTCAACGTCTGGTTAGCGACTCTTATCATAAATCAAATTAAGTTACTCATTTATTTGTAGTTTTTTTTGAAGATGATGAGTGGATATCCAAATCATCTTTAAATTTATTTAACTACTGAATTTCTTCATACTTTTGAGGATGTTTTTGGATGCTTTTTTAATACCTTTTAATTCCTTTAGGACTTGTTTTTCATAATATGAGAGCTGTTCTTTTTCTTTATTTTCTGAATCTGTTAAAATAGAACTTGATAGGCTTATACTGTCCTTTTTTGTAGCATCAACCGCATCCTTATTTTCCTTTTTTATTTTATTACTTTCCTCATTTTTTTTATTACTTTTTGTAGCATCAACCGCATCCTTATTTTCCTTTTTTATTTTATTACTTTCTACATTTTTTTTATTATTATTAGTACTAATTACCATATTTGTTATATGATCTAACCCTCATAATAAATATCTTAATTATTTTAGTTTTTATCGAATTTTACAACCTCTATTCTAAAAACATGATCTGAAAAGGAAACTAAACTTACTTACTCTATTGCAGATAAAAATGTAATTCTAGAACAGATACTCGATCATACTAGTAGCAAATCATAGAGGTACGCACAAACTAACTTCACCATAAGCTCTCAGGATCCCAGGGGATTTGTGGGCTGAGGAATAATTGAAACACTCACTAAAGTTAACTACGCATAAGAAGGGTTGGATTTCTTTAACCCAAAGTTTCAATAGATTAGGTATGTAAAGTATTGATGTTGTTATAGACTATATACAACATAACTATAAGAAATGGAAACTATATTTGATCATGAATCCACAAATGTTCATGGACTTTGAACTTGATAAATTAAGAGAATTAAAAGATAATTACAAATGGCTCTATTCCAATTATGAAGTTTTTAAGAGAAACTATAAGAATCAATTCATTGCAATAAAGGATGAAGTACATCTAGATAATGACATTGACCTTGAGAGATTGTTGCAAAGATTAAAACAGAATAATTTCAATGGACCAATTGCGATTGAGTATATTTACGGTTAATTTCTTTACTTTTTAAAAGTACAAAGATAGGTAATAAACAAAAAATTTTTCATCATGCTAAAGTTATGACTATAAATATCATTTTATGTACATTTCCTCAGAGAATAAATTATCTATTGTCATACTCATTAATTGTACAAATCTGAAATAGTAAAAAGGATCTTACTGTCTGTCTTAATTTCTCTTCATATTCAAATCTTGTCGAATTGATGGTACAAGATTTATGTTCTCATAGACTAATTACAAATTTGCGTCTTACGTTTTTGATTAATACTCGAGTAATAATTATTACTGTATACTACGTCTTCTCCAGGAATAATGTGCTCCCTCACTGATACTGCAGCTGGTGACAAATCAATAATATATTTTCTGTTACAATTAATGTTATATACGGATGTGTATTCAAATTTTCCTGTTTTTTCAAATGTTATCTCATGTCCATGAATATCCACATAACTTTCATTCAGGATCTCGGATATCTTTAATTTTAATCCGTTAGTCATCTTTTTCATTTTTTTCTAGTCTAATTACAATTAGCTTCTGACATTATTATCGTGCTTCAATATAATGTCCGTAGACAATAAGATGGTAATTGATTTCATTTCAATCTACTTAAATACATCTGGTTTCTAAGAAGAAATCATATCGTTGTTTTCTCCTTTTATGCTAAGAAATCTCCTCATTTCCTTCTTTGATAGGGTATTGGAGTAAACTTATTCTACCATTTTGGTAGATCGAGAGACCTTACTCAGATCATTTTACAGGATTGACGGATCAAACCATGCTATTAGATATGATGAAAGGAGGCTTGTGTGGTAACAATATCAATGGGGCCAATAGATATACAAATTAAATCTATATGCCTGCAGGATCCTAATCATATCTATTTTTCTTTACAAGTATTTTACAAACATGTAGCTGAAGAACACATATCTAGTCTTTATTGCTCTCTCAATTCAATACCTTATATGGTGGTACAATACTAATTATCATGTTCTTGTCTATATTGATTTCAACTTTTTTAATTGTGTTTATATAAACCTGATAGAAGAACTATATAGATCTATATTAACTATAATGTATAAATATAAGTATCGTTCTCTTAGAACGATGGGAAGCAAATCTACTATGTCATCCTCACAACTGATTCTACCTTATATTGAAAATTTTCAAAAGAATTTTGCAGATATAAAAAGTAAAAGTAGTTTTTATTTAAAAACCAATACAGAGAAAGATTTTTTCGATTTAAATCACGATATAAAGAAATTGGAATATAACTTGCTGATTTTTCCTAAGAAGATTAGAGATCAAAAAGACCTGAAAACAATGAGACGGATCTCTAAATCATTGTCAAAAGTTGAGGGAGATCTAAGAGCATATGATCTGATCGACAAGGAGATCTTAAATAAAAAAGGATCAAGTAGGGATCAAAATCATATAAAGAATTTTGAAAACATACTTAAAGTGAGAAAACAAAATCTATTGTCAGAATCAAACAGCATAATTCAAAAAATAGAATCTGTTAATTTACCAATAATTGATATGCAGTTTGATGACAGATCTCTACATAAAAGAACAAAAAAGTTGTCAGCTAATGTAGATAAACTAACAAGAGGAATTGGAAAGAAAGTCATGAAATTCGATTCAGATAATATCATTGTACCTAAAAATAATAATGTTTCAAAAAATATATTCAAACTACAAAAAAGATGCGAGAAACTAAAATTAACTCTAGATACTTTAACTCATCTTCCACAACAATCTGATATAAGAGATGGAGGATATCAAAATACCGAAAACGTCGTCATAAAGAATTGTAACAAGATACACCGATTACTTCAAGACATCAATAGTATTAACTATGCTACAAGTTTACTAAAGCAAGCAGGGTCCGAACACTATATGATGAAGGCAGTTGATAAAGTAAATGATGATTTACAAGAGAAACAAAGACAGTTTATAGATATGTGTAAGCACTTTTCGGAGAATAAAACCGCATCTGTTAATGATACAAAAATAGATACCCAACCAAAAAATGTTTAATTTTAACCTTAAATTCAGTAATGCTTGTTGGAACTCCTAAGGATTGAGGAAGTTTTGCAGGGATGTATGCCATCTTTACACGGCCTATAAAGATGAATATTCTAAAGGATATTATTCGGAGGGGCATAAAAGATGTATAGAGTGTAATTTATTTTTGGATTGGAGTGGAATGAGGTGTCTTGTTGTGACCATGTTCTTAGAATAAAACCTCATAACAATCGGTGTAAGTCACGTTTATTAAAACTTGCCGCTAGAATATGATTTAGTAAACAACTATAATGAACTATGGCTCCCAGTTTAGTCAATTTAATTAGAAATCTATTTCCATATATTCAAAAACCATAAGATTGTACAAAATCAAATCTTTTCGCTCTGGATTTGAATTATCAGAATGTAATGTTGTCTCTTCATCAATGATATTCATGCAAAAAACAGCAAATATAAAAAGAAAAGGATATCAATGTTAAGAAACATTATATTTTATGCCTTGTAAAGGTAAATGTGCAAATGAAAAACCTATAAAAGGATCTCATAAAGATAATACCACTAATTCCAAATGTTCCATGTGTGGGATCAGATATTATTCTGATGCCCGTAGATGTTATTGTTGTAATTCATTATTAAGGAAGAGAAAATCCAGACATCATTCTTTAAGACTTAAGGAAGAGGCAAATGTGATTACGCGTTATTGATTAATTTTATTTTTTTGATATAATCGTGTTTAGCAATCTAAACAAATATTTATACAAAGGATCTTTCCCAAGGAATATTGAAAGTATCTAATTTCTAAGAGAATAACATTAACTATATATGATTCACTTAGAAAAAATTTACAAAATATGTTCTATATATAATATTATCAAACACAATAAATACATCCAAAATTATGTTAAGGTGAGAAATGAAACTTTATTTATGTTCTAATGTTAATCGATTTTATGAAATTATGTATTCGTGGTGATTGATTGTGGTGCAAGTAATTGGAAATAATAATCCTAACAATATTAAGAACGACGAATCGGGAGTTCTTATTGTAGTTGAAGGAATTGACGGGTCAGGCAAATCTACGCAAATTCACTTGGTAGATAGATGGTTAAACTCTAAAGGATACGATGTTTTTTTTACAGAATGGAATTCTTCGGAAACCGTGAGAGAAATTACCTCCAAAGGGAAAAAAAAAGCAAGATTGACGCCCATGACTTTTTCACTTTTACATTCAACCGATTTTGCTGATCGATACGAAAAGAATATTTATCCATTATTGCGAGCTGGATATATCGTTCTTGCAGATAGGTATATCTACACTGCTTTAGCTAGAGACACAGTGAGAGGGTGTGACAAATCTTGGGTGAGGAATATGTACAGTTATGCTCGAAAACCTGATCTAACTTTCTATTTCAGGGTACCAATAGAAACTGCAGTAAATAGAATCATTTCTGGTAGACCAAAGTTGAAACATTATGAAGCTGGAATGGATCTTGGATTGAGTAAAGATGAATATGAAAGCTATAGGATCTTTCAGGGAAGAATTGTTGATGAATATGAATCGATGGTTGATGACGAAAATTTTATAGTAATTGATGGTACACTTGAAATAGAAAAACAACAAAATATTGTAAGAAGACACGTATTGAGGACATTAAAATTGAAAAATCCGATTCAAGGACATATACTTGAATAATATTAGAAAGGGTTACTAGGGAATAGAACGTGGTCTCAACATTAACAAAGAAAAAATATTCGGCTGATGATAGCAAAGGCAGTAATAAAATTAAATTTATTAACCATTCGGGAATAAAATATCTTAAAGACATTGAAATACATGGATCGTTCATAGTAGTTGAAGGACCAGATGCTTCGGGAAGAAGTACCCAAATTCAAAAAATAACTGAGAAATTGGAGGCTGATGGACATGCAGTAGTTAATGCCGGATTAAAAAGATCTGATCTCATATCAAAAGGAATAATTGAAGCAAAACGAAACTATCAGGTTGGGAGAAGAACGATGGCACTTTATTATGCAGCAGATTTTGCAGATCAATTGGAAAATAAAATAATCCCTGCACTTAAAGCTGGTTTTGTAGTAATTTCTGATAGATATATCTACACACTTATTGCGAGAAGCTCTGTAAGAGGGATAAATAAAAATTGGTTACATCAATTACATAGTTTTGCGATCAAACCAGATCTTATTTTCTATCTGAATGTGGATCCATATAATCTGATACATAGAGTATTTAAAAAGAATAAATCTCTTGATTATTATGAATCAGGAGCGGATCTAGGCATATCTGCAGATATTTTTGATTCCTTTATTAAATATCAATATTTGTTGAAGAAAGAGTTTGCTATTATGCAAAAAAAATATGGACTTATTGATATAGATGGTGATAAGCACATTGAAGATATTTATGATCAAATTCAATCGAGAATTAGTGAATTTCTTAATCTAAATAAACATAATGGGACCCGAGTTTAGTTGTAGAATTAAAAACATTTTGAGTAGCTATTCTTTGTAGTGGAAATGATTGTAACAATCAATTAATCTAAAGACTTATTTATTTACTACTACTCCTTTATTATGAATTTGTACCATTCAACGAATCAACGAAATCAATCATAATCTTTGAAATTTTAGGATGGATATAGATCATCTATTTTCTCTTTATGGCGATAAAATTTTTTGTAATGTTTTTCTCATATCAAATCCACTTTATTCTTTAATTTACAACTAAGATCTTGATGCCTAGTTTGTTACAATATTTGTTGCATACCCAGTTGAAAGTATACCTCTATAGAGTACATAGTAACTATTAGGACAATTGTTAAATCCTTTATCGAGATAGTTTATTCAAGGTGAGTAAGAACACAAATTTATATCCGGAGGAAGGAAAATTATGCATGGGTTGTTTTCATCAAAGATTTAATCATCGATATAACATGGGAGAGCAAAATAATTGCCTTTTATGTGATCACCCGAAATGCGATTGTATCCAGTTTATCGAATGGATTTGATCTGCCTTAATCATGGTTTTTGATAGTACCTAATAATCGGTATACGAAGATATTTGTATGATATTATTTATTTCCCAAAAATAAAACAAGATAATATAAAATCTGCCTTATTCCTACAGATCGATCCAAATGTTAATAATTTCGATAGAATATTTTGATATATTATATGGCGAAAGACAAGTGACTCCTTTGTAAAGGATCATGTTTGATTCTTGTCGATTATGTCTTCTCCAATATGACACCACCCACACTTGAGTTTAAATTAATTATAGACAAATGTCATGAGCGTTTTACATAATAACATAGGAAGGGTAAAGTATTCATTTCCTCCCACTTCTTCTTACTAGGTTCATGTTGTTGCTAATTATTTTATGTTAGACTATTATAAGCCACCATTCACAACTAAAGTTCTAGTAGATTTACCATAATTAACGAAGTCATCAAATTTTGCCTTTCGTACTTTGATGATATTTGTTATTGTACTTGTAATTAGTGGATTGTTAGATGCTTTATGTTGCCTCAAATAATTCAAGGCAATATCATAGTCGTGGATATCGCCAAGCATTCCTTGAATTTTTTCAAGATGTTCGAGGATCTTTTGATAATTATTGTCAATTAATACATCCATGTCATCGTTTATATTCCTTTTGCTGGTATCATTCTCCTCTTTATTTATTACAAGTTCGATTAAATAGCGCAATTTCTTTGAATCTTTTCTTAGTTCGTGTAACTCCGTGATTTTACTATCATCGCCAATTACGATTGGGATCCTCGTTTCTATTTTATTCTTTAATTTTCTGGAGATTTTTGCTAACCTTTTCATTGAATTTCCTTCAAAATTCTTATCAGTCTTATTTTTGTCGTACAAACTGGGGACAACTATTCTTCTTAAATCTAAAGCAATTGTTCTAGCTTCTTCAAGTTGATTTTCTTTTTCTTGGACTAGAGGGTTCTCATAATGCTCTAATTGTTGTTCATGCATCTTACCTTCCCTAGCCAACTTTTCAAGAATTATGTCAATATCTCGTATATTACTATTAATTCTGAAAAGTCTTTTACCTACACTAGCAAACTCTTTGAATTTCTTTTTTTTCCGGATTTGTTTAGGACTTGACTGGTAGGTTGCTTCGAGTCTTCGAAGTGATGTTCGCATATGGTGAATGTTATCTTCCGTTGGATTTTCCAAATACTTTTCCAATTTTGTATAAACTCTTTTAATGTTTTGAGTACAGTTATCAATATATGTATTGACATCAAAATGGATATAGTAATATTCCAACATACAATACTACGCTACTATTATACTAATTTAAGTATTATATACATAACTAAGAGACTTGAATCTCCTTTGAAAGTTGATGGGTAGACTACAGTAAATATGCTAATTATCAATAGGATGGGATGAATGAAGTAATCATCATCCATTTACTCTCAAAAGCGATCTATAAACGAGACTAAATATTTACATAATTTCTATATTTTGTTTTCCATTTCGGCTTGGAAAGAATCTTATATCCTAAATCATTATTCAATTTTTTTTGGTCTCCAAATATCTACAAGTTCAGATCTAAAATTACAATGCAGATCGATAGATCTCCAATTTTCAATACTTAATTTTAGTTGAACGATAGTGCAGGTTGGTATCCTTATTTTTCTGTTGATCAGAATACTTGCTAATTCTTCTAAATCGGGATTGTGTCCAATGATCAGTAATTTTTGTTTGTCATTTGATACAGTATCTAGTGCATTTATGTAAGCTTCAACACCACCTCGGTGCAATGAAAAGTTGACTTCAACGAGATTATTATACCCAGAATATCTACACAGGTATTTGGTAGTTTCAATGGCTCTAAGCGCTGAAGAGGTTATGATGGTATCCGGTAATATGTTCATTTTTTTTAGGTGCTCTCCCATTTTGATTGCCTCTCTTCTGCCTCTCTTGTTAAGTGGCCTGTCGTGATCATCCACCTTTTTATCCTTCCAACTGGATTTTGCATGTCTGAGTATTAATAAGACTTTGTGAATATTCTCAGCCCCATTGACACGCATGAAAGCATTATCGATAACATACTAAAAAAGTATCCTGATTAATTATAGAAACGCTATTTACAACAAGAGATTTCATTAAAATAGGAATTAGTATGTAGTAGAATTGCGATAATCAAAAAATATTTCAAGAAAAAGTATTCACATTAAATTACCCATACCACGATTCTAAATTACATGACACAACCACCGACACCAAGTTTTGAATATTTGTAAATTGCAGGACCAAAATAAACCAGTTATTTCTATCAAAGATAAAGGCATCAATTAGAAGCCCACTTGGTGCAACTTTCTCATGCTTTTGTGTATCATAATGTCGTAAACCGTCGTCAAGGTTATCGGAACGTTGGTATTAACATCCCACATTACTATTACACTTATGACGTGAATGTAGTCTTTACTTTTCATGCGAAATCAAGTATTCTTGTGTGTATAATCATGTCCAATTCAAATATAAGGTAGTTGTATATTTTGACAGTAGATCACATATCTCAAACTTTTAGAATAGATGAATTTTCCTTATACATACTCTTGTACAACTACATGGAGTCTTTGTACCTGGAAACGCATGATTTGCGCAAAGGATTTCGCGATGAAGATCATGTTATGTTACTGTGAAGGAATCATAATGAACTGATTATTTATGAGAGTGTATGTTAACTGTTATACTGTAAAAAGATCGAAATTTCAAAAGAAGTGACTACATTACATAATAATTTATAATGCATTTTAATATTATTTAAAAATTCAATAAAAATTATGGCCAATTAATAATTTTCATCGATAGTGATAAATAATGATTATTATTTGTCTATAGATGATAATAAAATTGAAAATAATCTCCCTATGTTGTGTTATATCGTCATCCAAAAATGTCCGTCGGTCATTTTCTTTTATAGTTATCCTTAGATTATTGACTTACGCATTAGACCGCCAAACAATAAGGAGGATGGGAGTGGCTTTATGAGTAATAATCCAAGAGGTCTTCCGTTAACTAGAGCTCATATAGAGCGAATATTTCCTAAATTGACCGATGAACAGATTAGTAGAATGCAAGAGCGAGGTCACTTACGTTCAGTAAAACTCGGAGAAGTCTTAGTTGAGCAGGGGGATAGTAACGTTCCTTTCTTTGTAGTGGTATCAGGCGAAATTGAGATTCTTCGTCCTTCCGGTGACATTGAGACCCTTATTACCGTACATGGCCCAGGTCAGTTTACAGGAGAGATCAACATGCTTTCTGGACGTCGGGCTCTCTTTCGTGCACGTGCAACAAAACCAGGTAACGTAATTGAAATGGATCGTCAAAATATGATGGCTTTGCTTCAAAGCGACGCTGAGATAGGTGATATCCTGATGCGGGCTTTCATTCTGCGTCGTGTGGAATTAGTGGCAGCTGGAGTCGGAGACGTTGTGCTCATTGGTTCATCCAATTCGGCCCGCACGTTTCAGATCAAAGAGTTTCTCATGCGCAACGGACACCCCTACAACTACATAGACCTTGAAAACGATTCAGAAGTACAACATCTATTGGATAATTTCCATATTTTAGCCAACGACATACCTGTTCTGATATGTCAAGGTAAATTTGTGCTACGAAATCCCAATAACCAACAAATCGCTAATTGCTTGGGCTTTAATGAATTAATTAACCAAACCGCACTGAGAGATCTAGTTATTATCGGTGCCGGTCCCTCTGGGTTAGCTGCGGCAGTATACGGGGCTTCTGAAGGACTCGATGTCTTAGTGATGGAAACTAGCTCGCCGGGTGGACAAGCAGGTTCAAGTTCAAGAATCGAAAATTACTTGGGATTTCCAACTGGTATATCGGGCCAGGATCTTGCGAGTAGAGCCTACACTCAAGCGCAAAAGTTTGGTGCAGAGATCCTTATCACCAAAGGGTTACGACTCTCCTGTGGCGGCAAACCCTACATAGTTGAAAATGAGGATGGATCTAAAATACCTACACGTACAGTCATAATTGCAACGGGGGCTGAGTATAGGAGGCTGAGATTAAAAAATCTGCAACGTTTTGAAGGTATGGGCGTTTACTACGGAGCAACGTTTTTGGAATCACAGTTATGTAAAGGGGATGAAGTAATTGTTGTTGGAGGAGGAAACTCGGCTGGTCAGGCAGCTGTCTTCTTGGCAGAGTCGGCAAAGTGTGTACACATGCTCATTAGATCTGCCGGCTTGGCAGAAAGCATGTCACGCTATCTTATCCGCCGGATCGAAGATACTCCCAAGATTATACTACATACGCACACGGAGATCATAACACTCGAAGGAGACATTCACCTCGAATCTGTACAGTGGCAAAACAGTATAACTAAGGAGATAGAGGAGCATAAAATTAGTAATGTGTTTGTCATGGCAGGCGCTGCTCCAAACACCTCATGGCTTGATGGCTGTATCGCTCTTGACTCTAAAGGCTTTATCAAAACTGGTGCTGATCTGTCACCAGAATATCTGAGTAATATAGGTTGGCCAGTTGCACGTCAACCATACTCATTTGAAACCAGTTTGCCTGGAATTTTTGCTGTGGGTGACGTGCGTGCTGGCAGTATCAAGCGAGTTGCATCCGCTGTGGGAGAAGGATCAGTTGCGATCTCATTTATTCATAAAGTACTTCAGGAATGAATATGAAAATAGGTTAATTAAGGCACCATGATGGAGAATTATTTTATTATTCCTAAATATGCAACATTTCACAAAAATTAGGTCGAATATCATATCATTATGTTTATCGGATTTGGTTGAAAAACAACCTACTTTTGAAACATTACCAATAAGAAGATGCTATCAGGTATCTGATCTTCAAGTCTGTTGCTAAGATAATTTGGAAATATTTTGCATGGATTAAATAAGCATAAATCATTTCAAAAATACAGTACCAAATTAGACATTAGGTAAAAAGATTATTAATTCTGATTTTATCTAGGATAGCTGATATTTATACTATAATTGGAAAATACTATCATGACAAGGGATAGTCATCAAGGTATTCTTGGAATACACCATATCACAGCTATAGCCGGTAACCCCCAAAAAAATATTGACTTTTACACTGGTTTTTTAGGATTACGACTAGTCAAATTAACCGTTAACTTTGATGATCCACAAACATATCATTTCTATTATGGAGATGATATTGGGAGACCAGGTACAATACTGACATTTTTCCCTTGGCAGAACATGCCAAAAGGTTTTAGAGGAACAGGCCAAGTAATTACCACAGCCTTTTTGATACCCGAAAGTTCAATAGAATATTGGATTAACAGACTAAAAAGTCAAGGAGTAAGTTATACTGGTCCGACCAAGAGGTTCGATGATGTTGATGAACAAGTTATTACGTTTTATGATCCAGATGGTATGGAAATAGAACTAGTTGCACATAAGGACGCTGAGACAAAAAAAGATCATGTTTGGAGAAAAGGCCCTATTCCCGAGGAATATGCTACTAGAGGATTTTATTCAGCAACCCTTTCCTTGGAAGGGTATGAACGAACAGCGGATCTCTTAATTGAAAACATGGGTTTCTCAAAAACTAAGAGTGATGGAAATAGATTCCGATTTGAAATTAAAGATAAAGAAAAAATAATAGATGTTTTCTACAGTAACAAACAAAAAAGAGAACTCGATCTTTTGAATTCTCCATCTACTGTGGATCTTGTATGTCTGCCATATACTCAACGAGGTTCTATGGGAGTGGGTACTGTCCATCACATTGCATGGCGAACTCCAACTGATGAAAGCCAGTTGGATATGCGAAAAATAATAATTAATACGGGTTTGGATGCTACCCCTGTAATTGATAGAACATATTTTCATTCAGTATATTTCAGAGAACCTGGCGGTATTCTATTTGAAATAGCAACTGATCCACCTGGATTTATGATAGACCAAAAAGAGGAGGAGCTGGGACAAAAGCTCTTACTACCTGAATGGTTAGAACCCGACCGCAAATATCTTGAGAAAGTGCTTCCCAAAATTAGTACACCATCGCTTGATAAATTTTCTTCTCCTTCTCCTTCTCCTTCTGATCAAACTAGTAAACTAAGTGAAAGATAATGAAGCAACCTGATTTTAAATACCGTTTTATTCCTTCCCAGTCACAACAACAAGTAGCAGACAATTCTGATCAAGCATATAGGCCCAAAGACAATAAATCAGAAACATTGACTTTATTACTGCTTCATGGCACAGGTGGAAATGAGGATGATTTGATACAAGTTGGTCAAATGATATCGCCTTCTGCATCATTATTAAGTCCTCGGGGAAAGGTGTTGGAAAATGGAATGCCTCGATTTTTTAAGCGACTCGCCGAAGGTGTATTTGATTTGGAGGACTTGAAGTTTAGGACCCGCGAATTGGCTGATTTTGTTAAGGATACATCAAGCATTTACGGTTTTGATCTAAACAAGACAATTGCAGTAGGATTTTCTAATGGTGCAAATATAGCAGCAAGTCTTCTTCTTTCATATCCGGGAACCCTAATGGGTGCGATCCTATTTAGGGCAATGGTCCCATTCATACCAAATTCTCCACTCGATCTATCTGATAAAAAGGTGCTATTATCTGCAGGAGTGTATGATCCAATAGTATCAGAAAGTCAAACACAAAGTCTCTATAATATTCTAAAAAAAAGTAGAACAAATGTGACTTTGAAATGGCAGCAATCGGGACATAATCTTACAGAGTCAGACATATTAGACGCAAAAGAATGGTTGTCTGAAAGCATTCGTTAGATGTGATGGGCCTTTATCCTGTTTCTACTCAATTTCGGTAGTCATCATAGATTTGGATTCAATAAATCTATTACTAAACCCACCCACCTGACCCATTGCAATATACTGCTTTTTAGTATTAAACAGGTTAAGAAAATAATATTTTGAAATAAAATTAGAAAAAAATCTATTATTTATCCCATTTCCTTTTTTGACTTCACATGATTATTACAATCATCAATATGTCAAAAATACAAATATTAGCTAAGATAGATGCATTCTGCGTGCGTTTTATTTCTGGTAATCAATAATAATTATCTTGTGAAATGAGCAAACTATTTTGATATCTAGATACTTATTAAATTGAATGTTGAACCCATTTCTCATAGACATAGATTCGAGTCCCATCTCTGGCACTAATAACAACCAATTATACTATGTTTTGATATAATTTTACTGTTTCAGATGTTTAAATTTCAAAAGAAAGATATATTCAACCATGATGTAACCTTGGTTCACAACTATCTAAACTCCACAAAATAATACAATTGGTATCCATTTGTTACATGTCAATTGAATATTTATAACAACGTACCTTGTTATCAATGGTATGGGGTTCGGAAAATACGGAAATATGGGAAGAAGTATCTTGGACCGAGATTCATCGATACGATTTGTAACGATATTTGATACTCGTACTGAAAGTATAGTGTTTTCAGAACATCAACCCGGAGCTACCAATTTGTTATCAAGGGAAGAAAGTCAGGAGTCTCTTCAGTTGGCGATTAACGCATGGAAGACTAGAAGTAAATTGGCACCAAAAATAGGTAATGGAAAGTACGTATTGGCCGAATACGAGAAGATAAAAAGAATTACAATGCCGTTGGACAACGATCATTTGTTATATATAACAACAGAAGTTGAATGCGATGCACTTGATTTGATTGATAAAATTAGGAAAATGTAAACATCATAAATGAAAAATACCAGCCTGTATGCATAGTGAAGAGAATGA